>Ga0209299_1000226_pt1 | contig 31543 bp, 21 predicted proteins | sample S_140806_MF_Meta_FD_187326 | JGI IMG/M metagenome (GOLD analysis project Ga0209299, IMG submission 187326) | Freshwater microbial communities from Lake Simoncouche, Canada to study carbon cycling - S_140806_MF_MetaG (SPAdes) (version 2) | ecosystem: Environmental > Aquatic > Freshwater > Lake ...
AAAGTTGTCCGTGAAATTGAACAATAATAGCAGCCAGGAAAACGTTAACAATGAAACAAATCGAAATGCTGCGCGCCCTAACGTTTTCTGCATTGATATTCTGCTGTTCCATCAGCATTACCGGTTGTCACTCTCAGTGCAAACACATGCAGAAGACGAACCAAAAACTGATTGCAGGCAATTACGATTTCGGGAAGAAGAAAGAGGCAAAAAAATTCAAGCGGAAAAACAGAAAAGGTTATTTGTAAAATACCGCTGTGTTCCGAAATCTTTAGAAGTTTTTCAGTTTTCCGAAAACTCCTAATGGTAAAACGCCGCCATGTTTCGCTTTCAAAAACAGTTCTCCGATTTCCAGATTTTTCTTTCTCTCACGGAAAAGATTTTCGAGAATAAGCGCAGAGAAGCCGAGTGAATATGCATTCAAAATCAGAAAATGTTCCTGCGGATCTAACAAATCAACAACAGCTTTTGTCATCTCATTGATATTATCTTCCAGCTTCCATTTCTCTCCATTTGGACCATGACCGAATGCAGGAGGGTCCAGGATTATTCCGTTGTATGTGTTTCCTCTTCGTTGTTCTTTCTTCACAAACTTCAGCGCATCATCAACCATCCAGCGGATATTATCGAGATTGGACAGTTGCATATTTTCGTTCGCCCACGTCACCACTTGCTTTATTGAATCGACATGCGTTACGTCAGCGCCGGCAGCACGTGCTGCGAGAGTTGCACCACCAGTATAAGCGAACAGATTCAGGAACTTCGGCTTCGGCGTTTTCATTTCTTTCAGTGAGGAGTAGATGTAGTCCCAATTCACTGCTTGCTCCGGAAAAACGCCAACGTGTTTGAAAGAAGTAAGGCCAAGTCTGAATGAAATTTCTTTTCCTCCCGGTAGCGTGTAGTTAATATTCCAACGGTCGACTGCTTCGCGTTTCAATTTTACCCAATCGCCAGCAGAACTGCTTTTAGGAACAAATTTAAGGTGTGCCAGTTTTTCCCACTCTGCCATTTTCAGCGAAGGATCCCATACAGCTTGCGGCTCAGGGCGAATGGTAATGTACTTACCAAAACGTTCAAGTTTTTCGAAATTCCCCGAGTCGAGAAGTTCGTAATCTTTCCAACGGGAAGGAGAGAGGAGTTGCATGGGGCAAAGATAGCTAATCAGTCGCAGTGTGCAGTGGCAGTATGCAGTACTGTACTATCTTTGCACCCTCATGGAAAACAGAAAAGTTCGCGTACGTTTTGCGCCAAGTCCTACCGGGCCTTTACATATGGGCGGGGTTCGCACTGCGCTATACAATTACCTCTTTGCAAAGAAGCATGGCGGAGACTTCATCCTTCGTATTGAAGATACAGATCAGGATCGTTTTGTGCCTGGCGCAGAGGAATATATTATTGAAGCTTTGAAATGGTGCGGTATTGAACCCAACGAAGGTGTGGGATTTGGAGACGGTCCATGTGCACCATACAAGCAAAGCGTGCGCAAAGAAGAGGGTGTTTACGCGCAATATGCAAAGCAGCTGATTGAAGCGGGTCATGCCTATTATGCGTTTGACACAAAAGAAGAATTGGATGAGCAGCGTACGCGCTATGAGAAGATGGGAAAAACTTTCTCTTACAATGCTGTTAGTCGTCAGGAACTAAAAAACTCACTTGCGCTTTCTGAAGATGAAGTGAAGCGCAGAATTGACGCTGGCGAGCATTACGTTGTACGTGCAAAAATGCCACGCAATGAAGAAGTTCGTTTTCACGATTTGATTCGCGGGTGGGTGGTTGTACATTCCTCACAATTGGATGACAAGGTTTTGTTCAAAAGCGACGGAATGCCCACGTATCACCTTGCGAACATTGTGGATGACTACACCATGAAAATTACGCATGTGATTCGTGGAGAAGAATGGTTACCATCTGCTCCATTGCACGTTTTGCTTTATCGTTTTCTTGGATGGGAAGATGTGATGCCGCATTTTTCTCACTTGCCATTGTTGTTGCGTCCAGACGGAAATGGGAAACTCAGTAAACGAGATGGAGATCGTTTAGGATTTCCGGTATTTCCACTGAGCGGCTCCTTGCTTGATATAAAAACTGGACAACCGGAATCATTCACTGGATATCGTGAGAGTGGATACTTTCCTGAAGCATTTATCAATATGCTCGCGCTTCTCGGATGGCACAGCAGCGGAAACCAAGAAATATTCTCGAAAGAAGAACTGATTCAAGAGTTTTCACTCGACCGGGTAAGCAAGTCGGGAGCAAAATTCGATGCTGAAAAAACAAAGTGGTTCAATCAGCAATATCTGCGCATGAAGTCGGATGAAGAACTTGCGGCCGCACTGTCTGCACTCAACTCCGCTCGATACGAAAAGATGCCTGCTGGTTATCTCGTAGAAGTTTGTCGCCTCATGAAAGAGAAAGTGTCCTTCATTCACGAAATTGCAGAACAAGGGAAATTCTTTTTCGAGGATCCAACGGTATATGATGATGGCGTGATTAAAAAGCGCTGGAATGACGATAGCAAGAAATTCATTGCTGCGGTGAAGAATTCTTTTGCTGGAATGACAACTTGGAATGCTGCCGACTGTGAGGCAACATTTAAGCAAACCGCAGAAGCAACAGGAACGAATCCAGGAAGCGTGATGCAACTTTTCCGAGTGTGCCTAAGTGGAGCAGGGGGCGGTCCCGTACTTTTCGAAATGGTCACATTGCTTGGAAAAGATACTGTTGTGAAGCGTCTAGACCTTGCTCTGGCGAACATCATTTAGTAGTCAATAGGCTTCAAAACACGCCTGTATTTTGAAGCTCTTGTTTCTACTGCAACACAACCCGCTGTGTGCGCAAGCCCGTCTCTGATTGTACTTGAACAAGATAAACTCCCGAAGCAAAGCCGCTGGTACTAATCTGAACAAACTTTGTTGGTGCAACTGTGCTCATGTACACAACTTCCCCGAGCATATTGGTTATCGTGATGTTGCTTGTGTATTGCGTTTCACCAAGATCGATCGTAAATGAACCGTCCGCGGGATTAGGGGCAATATTAAGCTGGCTATCGGAATTTTCTTCATTTCCTACAGTTGTAATGACCACTGGGGAATCATTGGTATTCTCAATATTCGCTGCTCTAAAATAAGCAACTACCGCACTTTCATTGTTGAATGTGCTATTGCCCCAGCTTGGGACGCCGCTTACAGGCATATCGTTGGCTACCCCTGTGTGTTTTCCAACCGCAATAATTCCATGTTCCGTTTTAAACATTCCGTAAAGTCGCACATTGTCTCCGCCTGTTTGTGTTACGGTGTCCCACTGTCCTACCAGAATAGAGCTATAAAGCGGCTTACTAAGAGTCGGCGTGTATTGACGCACAAAATCATTCCAGCATGAATTTCCAGAACCTGTTTGACGAATCATTTTTTGATAAGCATTTGCAGTGGTTATTGTTCGACGACCTTTTCCTAGGACAATAACTGATCCGTCTGCGGTAACTTTCAACATGTTCTTCCCAAGGTATGTGGTGTTGACGTTAGGCCAACCTGCATTTGGATCGGGCCAGTTATCCAAATTAGGATCAGAGTGCGGTCCGCCCAAACCTGTTGTTGTGTTATTGTATTCTGCCACGTAAGTGCTATTCAATAATGTTCCATCTGCTGTTTGAAGTTTTCCAAGCCAAGAGATGTGAATATTACCATTTGTTCCAGTAAATTGATTTTGAAAGCCTGATGCATTGGCATTGGCGGCAATCGTGTTTCCTTCCCACAAATTCTCCACATTATTTCCATGACACCGGGCGCTTACAACTAAAACTCCTGAACTTACAGGTTGAGAATAATCAATCGCCAAGGCATCAATATATTGATCAGGTGTTGAGTTGGTTGTATCACCATTTGGAGTTACTTCATGATAGATGCGCGACCACCAAAGCAATAGACCGTCATTGTTCATGGCCATAACAGCTGGTTCAAAATCGGGCAAGCTGCTAGGCAAAACACTTTTTGCATTAAACCCAATGTACATGAAGTTATTTCTGCGGTCAATGCATATTGACGATGGACCATAGGTGAAAGTTGCACCAGGAGAATAGCCCGTGTAGCCTGGTCCACTAGTTGTATTACCCGGTTGGCCTGGCGAACATGGAGAGTCAAACAATACATCAAGAGGCCACATTCCTTTTTTCATCCCTCCGTTTCCATCTGGGAGCCAAGTGTCGTAATCAGCTTGATTGGTCGAACGCAATTCACATCTATTTGCGTCGCGCTTAAACACAATAGCACTATGAGCCAAGCCAGAAGGGCCCCCGGGATAAGAGGCTGCGTTACCGTAGAATTCAGTGTTATTTAGATCCCAATGGACACGCCACTCGTTTACTACATCATCTGTTCCGTCCGCTTTTAATCGATAGATCGCCGACCAATTATAATCATGCGAGTCACCGTATGCGTAGACCACCTTTCCATCGCTTCCTACATCCCATGGCTGGTAAATTTTTACATTTTGTCCAGCTTTTGCTTTCACATTTTCAACCCAAAGAAAGCCTGTTGGATTTCCATTGATGAAATTATTGTCTAGTCGACCAATGAAGTAGCCTCCAGTGGTGTTGTCTTCGGTTGTTCCACTAATGTAAATGTCGCCAGTAGGCTGCCCAGGAACATTGGTAGTTTTAATGAAACGAAAATCTTCTGCAGCATTACTCGGAAGATGATAAACGTTTAACATGTTTTGGAGGCTACTGTCGAATTCAATAAGAATTGGAATTCGATTCGTTCCTTGGTTGTTACTTATTCCTGGATTTGACCATGTTGTAATGCTTACGTTCTGTGGGACCCAAAGTAAATCGTCTGCTACACCGATGATCAAAATATGACCATTGGAAATCTGGATCACATCGTTAAAAGATTCATTTCCCGAGTCGCCTGCATACGTCACCATGCTCTGAGCCTGAACAAAAGTATTTATGAAGAGTGTTGCTATCAGGAGCGCATTCTTTAATTCTGAAATTCTTAGCAAAAACACCGACCGCAACTGTTTCGCACCAAGGAAAGTTCTGAGTTTCTGATTCATCTTTTTTTCTAAACAATTTTTCTTTGGAAATTCGCTTACACAAAGATAGCATCGCTAGATTTGATTATTGTTGTATTTTGAGCTAATTTATTTATGCTATGGGAATAATAAACGTCAACGGTATACGAGTTTATGCTTTTCACGGATGTTTACCCGAGGAAGGCAAAATAGGTGGAGAGTATGTAGTGGACGTTCGCATTACTGGTGAATTCGAACGAGCGGAGGCTTCAGATGAACTAGCAGATACAGTAGACTATTGTGTAGTGTTTGAAACGGTAAAGCGCGAAATGGCTATTCGGAGCAAACTCATTGAGCATGTTGCGAAAAGAATTGTTGTTGCATTGCGAGTGGACTACCCTTCAGTTGAACGTTTTGAAGTGAAAGTGACGAAAATAAATCCGCCAATGAATGGAGATGTGCGTGAAGTAAGTTTTGAAATTTCAGGATAAACCACAAACACATATTGACATGAAACATGCATTAATCTTCACGTTTACTCTATTTTCATTGTTCAATTTATTCGGACAATCTGTCTGCTATCCTGGCCGCTTTTCCGAAACTCCACTATTTGACAGTGCGGATATCAGAAAAGATTCCAACATCGTTTACGCAGTTTCCAAAAACTATTTCTCGGGGGTAACACAAAACCTACAGATGGATGTTTATTACCCATCGTCTTCGGTTGACACCATGCAAAACAGACCATTCATTCTGCTGATACATGGTGGGGCGTTTCTGGCTGGAAACAGAAACGACATGGCATATGAGTGCATGGAATATGCCCGACGCGGATTTGTTGCTGCCACCATTTCTTATCGTTTGGGATGGAATTGCGCGGCAACCGATTTAATTGGAGTTTGCGTGTTTTGTCAATCGCAAAACTACAATCTCAAGACGGCAACATACAGTGCTGCTCAGGATGCGCGAGCCGCGCTGCGTTACATCAACGCCAATTGTTACACATGGAATGCAGACCCGAATTGGCTCTTCATCGGAGGAGAAAGCGCAGGGGCAATTACCTCCTATCACGCAGCATTCTGGAACCAGACCGAAGCCAATGCTTTTTGTTCATGGGCTGTTTCGGCTGTTGGAACTTTGGACACCGCCGGCAATGCGCTGCCAAATACATGGACAGTAAAAGGCTTAATCGACAATTGCGGAGCCATTTCCAACGATAGCGCACTTTTGAACAACGGCAACATTCCCGTAATCAGTTTTCATGATCAACTGGATTGTGTTGTGCCGTACGGAAACGGACAAGTAATCAGTTGCCTTTGCACACCATTTTATTATGCCAAAGGCTCACAAATCGTCAATACGCGACTTTCTGCTACAGGAGCGTGTACAGAGCTGAATACTGTGGTCAATAGCGTAAATCACTGTTCTTATCCCAAAACAAGTATCGTGCGAAGGAGTAGCTGTTTCTTGAAGCGGATCATGTGCAATAATTGTGTTTCGACGACCAACACAAATATTTGGGCAGTTGACAGCTGCAGCAGTGTTCTCACTGGAATTGCCGAATTTGGAATAACGCCGGCCAACATGATTATTATGCCGAATCCCGCTGGAGAAATGTGTGTCATACGCTTCTCCGAACCATCACGTACAAGCGGTACCATCAAACTGTTTAATGCTGCCGGACAACTCGTTCTTGAGCAGGCGTTTCCGCCACTAACGAGTGAGGTTCGTATCAATACCGCAGCTTTAGCAGAAGGTGTTTATTCCGCATCAGCATCTGGCGGTCAGACCGTTCTGAGTGCACGTTTCTCAATATTGCATTAAGTACGCATCTTCTTTGGTGCGCATTGATTTCCTTTTATTACTTTTGTCTCCCTCGGAATACAAAATGGTCCTGTGGCCGAGCGGCTAGGCAGAGCTCTGCAAAAGCTCGTACAGCGGTTCAAATCCGCTCGGGACCTCAATAAGAACAGAAAGCCCGTGCTATATCAGCACGGGTTTTCTGTTTTATATCCTTCTCTTTGCAGAAAGATACTGCAACACTATTCAGTGTGTTGTTGTAACACACGGTCCATCAATGGGTGTTTGGTATATTTGCAGCATGCCAATTCATTCAGCCTCAGAGCAACTTCTTAAGCGTATTCGAAAGTCCGTTTGGGATGTTCAGGATAAGTTTCAAATTATTGAAGCGGGCGATAAGGTGATGGCATGTCTTTCAGGTGGAAAAGACAGTTACACGATGCTTGATATGTTGCTGCATATGCAGCGCGCGATGGATAACTCGTTTGAGATTATTGCTGTCAATCTCGATCAGAAGCAACCGGGGTTTCCAGAGCATATTCTGCCGGAATACTTGAGGTCGAAAAATGTTCCTTTCCGCATTTTAGAAAAGGACACGTATTCAATCGTTACCGAAAAGACTCCCGAAGGAAAAACGATGTGTAGTCTTTGTTCGCGCTTAAGAAGAGGAACGCTGTATGACGCCGCAAGCGAAATGGGTATTACTAAAATTGCGTTGGGACATCACAGAGAAGATATTCTGGAAACATTTTTTCTGAATTTGTTTTTCGCTGGAAAACTAGAAGCAATGCCAGCAAAGTTCAGAACAGACGATGGGCGCCACGTGGTTATTCGCCCATTGGCATTTACGAAAGAACAGGATATCATTGCGTATGCTGAAGAGCAAAACTTTCCAATTATTCCATGCAACCTCTGCGGTTCACAAGAGAACATGCAGCGAAAAGTTGTGAAAAAAATGATGAGTGAGTGGGAAGAAAAGTATCCGAACAGAAAGGAAATAATGTTGACAGCATTGGCGAATGTACATCCTTCGCACCTATTCGACATTGAACGTTATGATTTTCATTCGCTAGAAGAAATGAGTGCATCATTTACTTTAGCGAATCCGGCAGAATAATTTCTAGCGTGTTGCCTGTCCGTATAAACGAGCTGTCTGCGGGAACAATCACCGCTATTTTAATTCCCTTGTTCTGAATGTCCACTTGTTGCTGCACCGTTGGTTTTTCGTCGTACGCGATCATGCCCGTGTAAAACATAAAAGATGCACGAGAATTTCGCGGGTAATTAAAAATCACCCAATTCCCTTCTCCACATTCGCGTTGAATCCACGCGGAACGCTTTCCGTCGCGAGACATTTGCTCTCTGTACCACGCTAAATCTGAAAGCGAACTGTGCTTAGTAATAATGTCCTGCGCATCAACAACGAACAAAACAACGAGCATGAAAACAAGTGCAGAAATCGTTTTCTTCGCAGCAAATGTTTCGGTAACCTTTGCCAACATCACAGCTATTCCACCGAGGAAAAAAGGAATTAGTGGAAGCATAAACAATGGCATTTTTGTTGCCGCAAGAGAGTAAAAACCGAAAAAGAAAAAAAGTGCCACAAGAATATAGAGCGGACGTTTATCGTTGAGGTTGTTAACTGCGAAGAAGAAGAGCCCTGGCACAACAAGCACAGCCATTGTCCAGCCCATTAATTCACGAATTGCATCAAGATGATAATACCACGGACCTTCGTGCCCTTCAATTGCAATGGAGAAATGAAGCATGTTATAATTCATTTCATAAGCTGCTTCAGCGGGGAAGATCATAAATGTGCGAATGTGCCACGGCAGAACAACGATTAGTGTAGCTATAACAGCAACTGCCATCTCGAGCCATCGTGCTTTATTCCTTCGGTTCTCCTGTGCGAGAAGCCATAATCCCCAAGACATATAGACCAACATGCCGGGCAACCACTTTACCAGAATGGCGCAACCCACAAGAGCGCCAGCAAGAATAGCATCTCGCTTACGTTTCGCGTCGGAGTATTTCAGCCATGCAACAAAAGAGAACAATACAAATGCGGCGAATATTAAATCGTTGTGATCAGTATTTCTAAATCCGCTAACCAGCTGAACAAAATACGAGTGTGCTGCCATGAGGAGCGCGGCTATCCATCCTGCTCGTTCATTGGATAGTCTCTTCACGAGGGAAAAAAGAGCGGGAACCATCAACGATGTAATGATTACCGATGGGAGTTTAACAGCAAAAGGTGTTGCTCCAAAAAATTTGATGGATAAAGCTATCAGCCACAAAAAAAGAGGGGGCTTGTGTAACCAGATATGATTGTCGGCCCATCGCGAAATATCTACTGGCAAAAGAGGATTTTCATACAACATTGGCGTTCCCGGATGTACGGCCAAATTCTTTGCAACCAAAGCATGATACTGTTCGTCCCAATCATACAGAAAAGGGTCGGTGTTGGTCATCAGCAATCGCAATGTGAATGCCCCTACTGTCATGATGAACAGGGATAGGCTAGTCTTTCCTCGAATAAAAAGGACTACCGAACAACAGAGTAAACTAACACCGCCGGCCAGCCAAGTGAATTGAAGTGGCGTGAGTGATTGAGAGCACGTAATGTCAAATGCGGACATGCGAGAAAATCTTCCTCAATGTACGACACTCTTAGAAATAGCGTGAATTACCCAACTAGAGAACTGTTGATGAGCTCTGCACCAACGATATCATCCAACTCTACATTAACCCCAACATTTGATTTGTTGCGCGCATCGAAGCGCTCGCTCAGGGTTGCAAAAAAGTACTTCGGATTCGGCTCTCCAGGGTTCTCCCAAATAACACCAAAAACCTCTTTGCCCGATTTCATCTTGAAACGGCAAGGGCGGTCATTTACCTTAACAAATTCGCTGCGGGTCATAGCGGGTGTTTCTCAAATCTCAGAATAATAACGCGGATCACACCTATAGTGTTGCCTTCAATTATTAACAAACGCAGGATTGTGTTGATAGTAATTAACCGTTTTGGGCGAATGTTAATAGCCAACAAGAAAAAACCCGCTCCTTTTGGGTAGCGGGTGAATCTTATTGCTGTGGCTTAGCGGCCGCGCCTTCTTGCGCTTTTATCGTCTGAAGATCACGATCAAACAAGTAAAGACCGCCTTTTTCTCCACCAATCAACTTGAGCTTGTCAAGCACTTTTCTTGCCAGTGCTTCTTCTTCAATTTGCTCAGACACGTACCACTGCAGAAAATTGTGGGTGGTATAGTCGCGCTCTTTTAGGCAGATTTCAACCAATCGGTTAATTTCTGTAGAAACTTTTATTTCGTGCTGAAGAACAAGCTCAAATGCAGCTTGTACCGACTTAAACTTCTTTGGGGGCTCTGCCATTACAGGAACAACTCCGTGGCCGCCGCGCTCGTTTATGAAGCGCATCAGCTTAAGCATATGCAAGCGCTCTTCATCGGAGTGACCGTAAAGAAACTGGGCAACCCCATCCATTCCCTGCGTTTCCGCCCATGAGGCCATTGCAAGGTAATATTGTGATGAATTTCCTTCTAATTCTACTTGCTGATTTAGGGCAGCTTCAATTTTCTTGGATAGCATGGGTAATGTTTTAGTTATTCAAAGTTACAAAGACTCTACTAGCAACCGTCTATTAACCTACATTGAAATTAACTGATTCTCGTTTAATTTCTATTTAAGATGTCCTGTATACGCGCCTTACTTAATTCCTTTTCGCTCGCGCCACATTTGATTGAACGACTTCGGCGCAACGGATGGCAATTCTCTTCTTTCACCCCATGACTTACGGAAGAACTGCCGCAACATGAAGTTCTTCAGTTTCGCGCCGCCTTTGTCCATGTTGCTTCTCTTCAGCATTGCTCCTTTCCAGAAAAACCACATCATGTTTTCTGTTTTACTTGCTGGGCCCTGAGTAACGCTGTCTTTTCTGTTATACAATAGGAGCTTGTGAATATCAATATTCACTGGGCACACTTCTGTACACTTCGCACATCCAGTTGATGCAAAGCTTAAGTGACGGTATCCACCCTCTGGAACGAGATGTTGCATTAGCACCGCTCCAATGGGGCCGCTATAAACAGCATTGTACGTGTGACCACCAACACCTTCATAAACAGGACAAGCGTTTAGACAAGCGCCACAACGAATACAAGCCAACGCTCTCCTTTGTTCTGTTTGAGCGAGCACATTGGTTCTTCCATTGTCAAGAATAACCAGAATCATGTCTTCTGGGCCATCATCATTCGCTCCCGATTTTGGACCAGAAACAATGCTATTATAAACTGTAAGCTGTTGTCCTGTTCCGTAGGTAGCAAGTAGTGGCCAGAAAATATCAAGATCTGTAATGGATGGAATAATCTTCTCAATTCCCGTAACAACAATGTGCGTTTGTGGCGCAGCAAATGACATCCAGGCATTGCCTTCGTTTTCGGTTATAGCAACAGAACCTGTATCGGCAATGAGGAAATTTGCCCCCGTAATGCCTGCAGTTGCTGTGCGGAATTTTTCGCGAATGTGTTTCCGCGTCCAAGCCATCACTTGTTCAGGAGACATCTCTGCTGGCGTTCCGAATTTTTCGGTGTACAGTTGCGCCACATCTTCCTTCGATTTGTGCATCGCTGGCGTCACAATGTGGTAGGGCGGCTCATTACTTGCTTGCTGAATAAATTCTCCTAGGTCGGTCTCAACGCATTCTATTCCTTCTCGCTTTAACGTGTCATTGAGCTTAATTTCCTCAGTGATCATTGACTTAGACTTCACCACTTCTGTAATATTCTTCTTTTTCAGAATACTTAGAATCTCGCGCGAGGCTTCTTCTGCATCAACAGCCCAAACAATTCTTCCACCGCGCTTAATAAAGTTTGTTTCAAACTCAATTAGATACTTGTCAAGATTCTCCAGAACTCTATTGCGTAGTCCTGATGCTCGAGAACGCGCTAGTTCAAGTTTGGCGTATTGTTCTTTGCCATGCTTTACCGCCTCGTTGTACTTTCCGATATTGTACTGTACCGTCTTCCGATGCCCAGCATCAAAAACTTTCTTTTCGGAATCAGAAATAAACTGTTGCAGCAGATCTGCCATATTATTTCTTCTTATTCGGTTTGAGTTCTTTTGTCTTGTTGGCCAGATCCCACGCGGCATAAAACACCAAGCGGGTTCTTCTTTCCATGAGGTTAAAATTGATTCTCGAAACTTCGTCTGTTTCCTTGTGGTAATCGGCATGTACTCCGTTGAAGAAGAACGCCACAGGGATTCCATTCTTAGCAAAGTTGTAATGATCAGATCTGTAATAAAACATGTTCGGATCTTTGTCATCGTCAAAGCGATAATCGAGCTTGAGTTTAATGTATCGTTTGTTCGAAGCTTCAATCACCTTTTTTAAATCGCTACTGATTTTATCTGATCCGATGACATATACGAAGTTGCTGTCTTTTGCATGTTCATCGTCAGCGCGACCAATCATATCAATATTCAAATCGCACATCGTGTTTTTAAGCGGATATACGGGGTGTTTAGTGTACCATGAAGAACCTAGTAGCCCTTTTTCTTCGCCAGTAACATTCATGAACAATATGCTTCTTCTCGGACCCTTGCCATTCTGCTTGGCTTTCATAAAAGCCTCTGCAATTTCCATTACCGCAACAGTGCCCGAGCCATCATCATCTGCTCCATTAAATACAACGCCGTCATGTATACCAAGATGATCATAATGGGCAGTAACTACAATAACTTCTTCTTTCAGGTCTGTTCCTTCTACAAAACCGAGAACGTTTTCCGACTTGATCTTTTCTTCCTTACGTGTAATTGAAATCATACACATTGAACTAATCGTTAAGGACGTTGTCTTTACTGAAGAATTAATTGATGCTCTGAGCTGTTCTACCGTGTTCGTATTTCCTCCTGCTGCCAGAATCTGGTTAGCCATTGACGGACTAATGTAAATGACTGTGGTTTGTTGATCCTCTGCTACAGACGGCTCATCTAATTGAAGAGAATACCCCTCAATACTATGCTGTGCACCTTCCTTGCTTTTATTATAGTCAACAGGAACAACTAGAAGTACGCCTATGTTTCGTGCCTTTGCAGCATTCAACTTCGCCCGCCGCTGCTTAGTCCACATGCTAGGAGACTTGTCGCCCGTAATTGTGTAAACCCCGTTGTTCATTGGCTCTCCATCAAGAATCATGACAACTTGGCCCGAATAGTCTGCACTATCTCCAGTGAAATCGGAATATTTTGAGTCGTCAATTCCGTATCCAGCGAATAGAACCTTCTTGCTCGAAATACTAATTGAAGGAGTGCGCGACGTATAATAATAGTCTTCAGACGCAACAAAATGAACGTCGCTCGTGTTTGTTCCTGAGCAATCAAAATCTGAAGACCCGCCCGATATTTTCACCAAGTTGACATACTGAAACCAAGATCCGTCTTGTTGCGGAGGAACGCCAATTGTTTTATAAAAATTGGCAATATATTCTGCTGCCATTTTTTGTCCGCGCTCGCCGGTTTCTCTTCCTTCATATTCATCGGAAGCTAAAATACTCAGGTGCGTTCGCAGGTCAGAGGCGGTGATTGTTTGTGCATATTTCTCCTGTTCCGACGGACCAGACTTTAATGCGGTTGACAACAAAAATGCCGTCGGAATAACCAGAAAAAGAAGGTGGAATTTTCTCATAGCCGATTACAAATATACTCTGAAGATGGCAGTGCGATTGCCATTTGGGCCTGCGTACTTATGCACAAAGCACCGGTTAATTGTTGATGCCGCTACAGCACACGAGCAATGCGAGCAACTTGTTTTCTATCCTCTGCTACCGCTTGGATAAGATAAAGCCCTGATTCGTTAAGCGCCGTACCAATAGATAGTGCTTCTCCTGAGCTCAAGACTTCATTGAGGATAAGTTTTCCCTGTACATCAAATACTGTAACATTAATATTGGTCTGATAGATATTGTGCACTAGAGTAGATGCACAACCAGTGTTCTCAACAATAAATAGTGATGGTTGGTTGCTTGTAGGAAGCCCGCCCGTAGATAAACTCAAAAGTGCGTATATGTCTGAAATCGCTTGAACCTTATTGTGCTGCACCCAACCATATTTGGCGTAAACGGTGCCGTTAGGAGCAATGAGATAACCGTTGTTGGGTGAAGGGCCAAACGTATTCCAAAACTCATTACCCGGTCCGTCAATTACTGTGGGACAAGAAAAACCCTGCGTGTTTAACAGTTGAATCGCATCATTTTTACGATCTCCGTATATTCTGTGTTGCGGAGGAAGAATGCTATCCGCAATATTGATGGCTGTCGTATTTACCGTATCGCTGAAAGGAGAGAAGTCGGGACCTACAGGATGAGCTTCTAGTTGATATACGACCACGAAATGCACGCTAGATCCAAACATTACATACATATCGGGCAAAACGTACTGTGCCGTGTTGCGATAAGCAGGACAGGACGCTGAAGCGGAAACAATCAAGGCCGGCTTTCCATCGGATAGAAGCTGTGATAACTGTACAGCCACATTTCTAGTATCATACAAAATAAAATCGGATACAGGATCTCCTAACTGAAATCCGCCAATCATGAATTGATCTGAAGTATCGATGTAATTGACAAACGGTTGAATACTGTCCTGGTCTGCAGGAAGAGATCCTGTATTGATACACGGCAAGAGTTGAGTCTGACCGCATAATTGAAATGCAGAAAAGGTACAGAGTAGGGCAAGTAATCTTTTCATCACAATAATATGTGGCTGAGTTAGTTCCTTATTATAGGAATAAATCAACATGGAATTTTCGCAACCCTGTTAGCATGTCTTCCTCCTTCAAATACAGTCGAGAAGAACACGTCGGCACATTTCTTGGCTTCCTCTTCGCTAATGAAACGTGCAGGCAAGGAAAGTATGTTTGCGTCATTGTGCAATCGAGCCAATTCTGCGATCTCTGGCTTCCAACAAATAGCAGCACGAATACCCGCATGTTTATTAGCAGCAATACTAATTCCATTAGCAGAACCACAAATCAAGACACCAAAATCGGCTTCCCCTTTTTCAATAGCTGTTGCCACCGGATGCGCAAAGTCTGGATAATCAACACTTGCTTCACCATAAGTACCATGATCAGTTACCGTATAACCAGCATTTTCAAGGTGTTTTTTGATCGCTTGTTTTAGTAAAAAGCCTGCATGATCGGCTCCGATTGCTATTTTGTATGCCATATTGCTTAGGAATTTATCCAAAGGTACCACTCCCAAAACATTCTTACTAAAACTTCATTAACAATCATACAAAATCGAAATAATTCTATAACTGATAATGAATCACTTAGCGCTAACTTTATAAACCGAGAATCAGTGCATAAATTAATAATCGGTGAATAACCTTTCTGAATATTTATTTGGAAAGCTCAAACACTTGATCGCATGGAAATATGTTTGGTTATTCCTAGTGATGTTGAAAAGAAGTAAGCAGGTAGAAATACACCAGAAGTTCACGAACTTTGTCTAATCTAATTGCAAACAAAAGTGCCTGCAAAAATGAACTAACAACATGTTAATTACTAAGTGAGTTCTATGTAAATCAATCTATTCCATTCAAATTAACTGTTGACAGGTTGTTATCAACCATTCATAACCCACAGTTCCTAAAGATTCAAAAACGATTTGTGAACAGAACTAACAGGATAATAATAATAATAGAATATTAAATAATTAAAAGACTATGAGTAATATGTCTATTGAGGAGAGAGGATTTCTAGATATCAAAGTTGATCCAGTAATTGATATGTTTGCAGAGATCAAAAAACTCAAAGCCGAAAAGAACGCAATCATCCTCGCACATTATTACCAAGACGGAGATATTCAAGACGTTGCAGACTTTATCGGAGACAGTTTAGGATTGGCGCAAAAAGCAGCTGCCACTGATGCTTCTCTCATTGTTTTTGCTGGAGTACATTTCATGGCAGAAACAGCAAAAATTCTAAATCCGAACAAGAAAGTTGTTTTACCGGATCTAAAGGCTGGTTGCTCGCTTGCTGATTCTTGTCCAGCAGAATCATTTAAAAAATTCCGCGAAGAGCATCCCGACCATCTAGTGATTTCTTACATCAATTGTACCGCAGAAATTAAAGCGCTCAGCGATATTATCTGCACATCAAGCAATGCAGTGAAAATTGTTAATAGCTTACCTAAGAATCAGAAAATAATTTTTGCTCCTGATAAAAATCTAGGAAAATACGTGAGTCTTCAAACCGGAAGAGAAATGTTATTGTGGGATGGATCGTGCATGGTACATGAAATTTTTTCCTTAGAAAGAATCACTCGCCTACGAGCACGACATCCGAAAGCGAAATTTATTGCGCATCCGGAATGTGAAACTCCTGTTTTAGCAATTGCAGATTATATCGGTTCAACAACCGCTTTATTGAATTATACCAAGAACAATGAGGCAACCGAATTTATCGTCGGTACTGAAGCAGGTATTTTACATCAGATGCAGAAAGATTCGCCAAATAAAACATTTATTCCTGCACCTCCGGATAATAATTGTGCATGCAATGACTGTCCGCATATGAAACTAAATACCCTCGAAAAATTGTATATTTGTTTAAAGCACGAACAACCAGAAATTATCTTGCCTGAGTTGTTACGCGCACAAGCAGAAAAACCTATTCGCAGGATGCTTGAATTATCTGCTTCTTTTGGAATGTAATTGTCGACCTGATGAGATTTAGTTTCCGAAATATCGTTTTGACTTTGAGTGTAATTGGACTTATAAGTATCCAGTTAACTCTGTTCGCACAAACCGGAACAAATGATCCTAACGGTTACAATAAATTCTATTATGAAAATGGTAAACTCTCCAGTGAAGGTCCAATGCGCGATGGTAAACCAGATGGTTACTGGAAAACGTATTACCTAAATGGTAAGTTGAAATCAGAAGGAAATAGAAAAGATTTTCAACTCGATTCAACCTGGAAGTTCTACAATGAACAAGGTAGGTTGTCGTTGGAGTATACTTACAAAGAGGGAAAAAAAACAGGTCCGGTGAAAACGTATAATCCAGAAGGAAAACTGCTCACCGAGGAAACATTTGTTAGTAATATCAAACATGGTGTTACTACTGAATATTTGATCAATGGAAAAACGCAAAAAACAATTCCTTTTGTAGAAGGTCGAGAACAAGGAACAGGTTATGAATACGATTCTACTGGAACAATAATTACCATAACAGAATACAAGGGGGGTTTTGTTTTGAGCACAGATCGTATCAATAGAACAGATGCGAATGGATTAAAACAAGGTCTACACAAAGAATTTTGGCCTAACGGAAAAACAAAATGGGAAGGCAGATATCTCAACGGTAAAAAACACGGATACTTCAAGGAATACAATGAGGTAGGTAATCTAGTGAATGCTACCAAATGGGAGAATGGCCTATTGGTAGTAAACCCGCCCGAGCTTGCTAAAATCGAAACTGTAACGTCTTACTATCCAAGTGGACGAATCAAAGAGATTGGCAACTATAAAGATGGTTATCCTGAAGGGGTATTTAGACAATACTCTGAAGATGGAAAAATTTCTGGTTCAGAAGTTTACAAGGACGGTTTGTTGGTAGGTCAAGGAATTTTTGATGAGAAAGGTCGGGAACAAGGTCACTGGAAAGAGTTTCATGAAACGGGTGAACTCAAAGCAGAAGGTGACTATCTGAATGGTGTAAAAGTTGGCGATTGGACGTTTTATTATCCCGATAATAAAATTGATCAAAAAGGTAAATACGATCAGCGCGGAAGGCCTATTGGTACATGGAAATGGTATTATGAGAATGGACAACTCTTGCGTGAAGAACAGTACACAGATGGATTACGCAACGGATCGTTGATTGAATACGATGATACAGGAAATATTATCACGCAGGGAGAATATGTTGATGGGCAGAAAGAAGGATACTGGTTCTTTCAGATCAACGACTATCGTGAAGAAGGAAATTATGTAGCTGGAGAAAGAAACGGTCTTTGGAAGCACACTTACACAACCACAGGTAAACAAAGATTCGAAGGAAACTTTATCAACGGTCAGCCGGACGGAGAACACATCTACTGGTACGAAGATGGAAAGACTTGGCAAAAGGGAAAGTATATCTATGGTAGGAAAGAGGGCGATTGGAGATACTATCAGGAAGACGGTGTGCTTTTATTGACGATTACTTACAAAGACGGAGTTGAAACAAAATTTGACGGTGTTAAGATTAAATTGGAAGACCCCGATCCGAAGTGAAAAAGAAAGCCAATCTCAGTAAATCATATGCAGATTATGCAGGCATGTCCAGAGAAGAATTACTACTGGAAATTGAACGATTGGAAAATCGAATTCACGTGCTTGAGTATGTGGATACGGATTACAGACCAGAGGTAAAAGTTGAAATAGACTCCAATATCATTGTTGCTAATCCTGTACTATTTTCTGAAGTTCTTGGACAGATAGACGAAGTTGTATATTTCGTTAGACTGCATGAAGACGGAACGAGATCGCTACGTTTTCTTAGCACAAGAACAGAGGAAATACTGGGAATTGACTACGAGAAATACATCAATAACCCAACAGGTTTAATTGATCAGATTCATCCCGACGATTTGCCCTTTATCTACGCTGCCGCCAAAAAGCTGCGCGAAGTAAAAACGGCACAAACGTTTTGCTATCGATATAAGCATCCGGTAAAGAATAAATACGTTTGGATTGAAGAACGTGTATACCCACAGTTCGATAATTCGGGAAGGTACACTGCAAACCTTGGAATTTACAGAGATGTAACAGAGCGCATTGAAAACGATTTAGTGTATCGTGAATCAAAGCAGTCTTTAGAACGCGTATTGAATTCAATTGATGAAGTTGTTTATCATATCGATTTAACAAAAGTCGGAGACGATCGAATTCGGTTTGTCGGGAACAATATTGAGAAAGTATTCGGTATTACACGAGAAGAGTTTATTTCAGGACAAAGTTCGTTCATGAATAACTGTCATCCCGACGATGTGATCATGATTCGTGAGCAAGCGGAGAAAGTAAAGCGCGAAAAACAATCTGGAACTTTTCTGTATCGATATTATAAAAAGACCTCCGAAGAATTTATTTGGGTAGAAGAGCGTGTAATTCCAGAGTTCGATAGTAAGGGAAATCAAACAGAAATATTCGGTGTTGCGCGAGATGTTACAGCACAAATTTCAAACCGACAGCAGCTTCTACAAAGTGAAGAAAGGTTCCGTTTGTTAGCGCAGAATGCGAATGACATTATTTACAAAATAACATACTATCCTGAACCGAAATACGAATTCATTAGTCAGTCAGTTGAAAATATTACCGGGTATAAACCAGAAGAGTATTACGCAGATTTTTCGGTTGGAGCAAGAGCGGTTCACCCCGATGATCTCGAAAAACATACGGCGGCTACAGAGCTAATGATGGCCAATTCGCCAAAAATATTTGCTCCAGAAGCAGAACCGCTCGTGTTTAGAGGGGTTCGAAAAGACGGAAGTGAAGTGTGGACCGAAACCAGTAACCGACCCGTTTTTGATCAGGAAGGCAGGGTTATTGGCATTGAGGGAATTTCCAGAGATATCACGCAAAGAAAATTGGCGGAAAGCGCGTTGATTGATAGCAGAGAAAGTTACAGGTCATTGGTAGAACAGTATCCGGAAGGTATTGTTATTGCCAACGCCGAAGGGATTATAGTTTTTATTAATCCTGCTGTACTTCGAATTACTAGAATCGAAAGCAATGCGCATATCGTTGGTAAGAACCTGTTGGATTTTCTTACTCCCGAGCAACAAGTGCGTTCGGCAGAACGAATGAATCAGGTTGCGCAAGGTATTCATGTTCCTTTTGAAGTGATTCAGTTGGTGAACACTAAAGGCGAGGTGATAGAAATGGAGTCGCGGCCGGTTAAATACCATTATCAAGGACAACCGTGCACTTTGGTGTTTCTTCGCGATATCGCTGCGGAGCGATTACTGGAGACAGAGCAGTTGCGATTGCAAATTGTTGAGGAAACAAACAGAAGGCTGGAAAGCGAGATTCGAGAAAGAATTACGATTGAGCGCGAGCTGAAAGCAGCACAAAAGAATCTTCGACTACTTGTAGATAGCTCACTCGACATGATTTGCGCTTCTGATCCGGACGGAAACATTACGGAATTCAATAATGCTGCACAAGATACTTTTGGCTACACACGTGAGGAGGTTATCGGAAAGCATGTAACCATTTTGTACGACAATCCAGACGATCGCCAGAAGGTGATGCAACTGCTAACGAAACAAGATGGATCGTTCTCTGGAGAAGTCATTAACAAAAGAAAAAACGGAGAACTCTTCACTGCATTTTTATCGGCAAGTACACTTAAGGATGAACTCGGCAATGTCATCGGATCCATGGGTGTTTCCCGCGACATATCATCAATAAAAAATGCGGAAACTGAATTACGGTTGAGTGAAGAGAAATACCGCGCAATTTACAGCCAGGCCTTCATTGGAATAGCATTGGTCGATAAGGACAGTGGGAAATTCATTGAAGTAAACCAGCGTCTCTGCGATATCCTCGGATATACCATGGAAGATCTTCAGCAAATGTCTGTAAGCGAATTAAGGCTCAAAGGAGATTTGTCGCGATTGCCCTCTGGAAAGGATTTTATCAAACGCGGATTTGAGCGCGTGTTTGATGAACAGCGCTACAGAGACAAGCAAGGAAAAGAAGTGATACTCAACATTACAATTTCATTGGTAAAAGATGAAATGGGAATGCCGCTGCACTTCGTTTATGTGTATGAAGATATCACCCCGAAAAGAAAAGCAGAAGAACATATTCACCTCCAGGCAGCCAAGTTGAGCGCCATTTTTGAAAGTAGCTCGCACATGATTTGGACGGTTGATCGCGAATACAAATTGGTTTCCTTCAATAGTAATCAGGTAAAGTGGCTCAGAGATAACTACGAATTAAAGCCATATGTGGGAATGCCGATGTTTTCAGGAAATATGGTTTCTACTGAAGCTTACAATGTTTTCTGGAAAGAGAAAGTGGATCAAGCTTTCCAAGGAGAAACACTCAAATTTGAAACACTCTTCACCAACAAAAGAGGTATTCTTCATTGGAGAGAAGTTTTTCTTAATCCAATCAAAGACGAAAATGATGTAGTGATTGAAGTTTCGTGTATTGCGCATGACATTACCGATCAGAAAACGGCGGAGGATAACATCAAGCAGTCGCTGAAGGAGAAAGAAGTATTGCTTAAGGAGGTTCACCACCGAGTGAAAAACAACCTCCAGGTTATTTCTAGTATTCTGAATCTCCAGTCGTCATACGTTAAAGACAAAAAAAGTCTTGACTTACTACTGGAAAGTCAGAACCGAATTAAATCAATGGCATTCGTTCACGAAAGCTTGTATCAAACGAAGGACTTTTCAAATATCAGCTTCTCCTCGTATGTTGAGAATATCTGCAGTAATCTCGTGCATTCGTATTCCGATCCAGATAATCCGCCCGAACTACACATGGATCTCGACCTGATTCAGCTGAATTTGGATACAGCTATTCCTTGCGGGCTCATTATTAATGAGCTTATTTCAAATGCGCTGAAATATGCCTTCAAGGGGAAAAAGAATGGAAAGCTCAGAATATCTGTAAAACAGGATCGAGAAATGATCCGTGTGATTATTGCCGACAATGGAAAAGGATTTCCATCTAATGTCGATTTCAGGAACACAGAATCGCTCGGTTTGCAGCTAGTTGTGACTCTTGTGGAGCAAATCAATGGCAAAATTGAGCTTGAAACCCAAAAAGGTGCTAAATTCACCATCGAATTTATACCCCCTAAGACTAACCATTAAGAGAAATGTCGAAAACGAACATCCTGGTTGTTGAGGACGAAAGCATTGTTGCGAAGGATATACAAATGAGCCTGCGCAAATTAGGCTACAACGTTGTTGCAATATGCTCTAACGGTGAAGATGCCATCAAAGCAGCAGAAGAACACACTCCCGATCTTGTTCTGATGGATATTATGCTCAAGGGCGAAATGAGCGGTATTGAGGCGGCTGAACAAATCAGAGCGCGATTCAATGTTCCGATTATTTATCTGACTGCATATGCCGATGAAAGCACGTTAAGCAAAGCAAAAATCACAGAGCCTTACGGGTATATCATCAAGCCTTTCAAAGAAATTGATCTGCGCACTTCTATTGAAATGGCGCAATACAAACACCAGAAGGAAACTGATGTCCGAAAAGAGCGCGATTTTCTGTATTCGATTGTAGAGAACAAAGATTTCAAAGACATCATCTTCGTGAAATCAAATTCGCGATTGGTGAAAGTCCGCACAAAGGATATTTACTTCATCGAAGCGTTGAAAGATTACGTTGTCATCAACACACTCAATGCGAGATACACGATTCACTCAACAATGAAAGATATCGAACGCAAACTTTCTCCTAATGAGTTTGTGCGCGTGCACCGTTCATTCATTGTGCGTATTGATAAAATTGTTGCTATCGAATCGCCTAATCTTTTACTCGAAGACGAAAAGAAACCGATTCCGATCGGAGGCTCTTACAAAGATGAGCTGACGAAAAAGATCAATCAGGTATAAAAAAATCCCGCAAAGACTGCGGGACTTTTTTTGAGCTTTATCTCTTTACCACTATTTTTTTCGACTCCCGAATTCCATTGTTGGTAATTTCCGCAATGTAAATGCCTTCAGGAAGCGTCGATACATCAACGGATACGGCATTGTTGTCTGTGACAAAATTCTGCGAGAGAACTGTTTTTCCATCAATAGAACGCAGCTCAACATAAACATAAGAACTTTCAAGCGTAGAGAACGTGAATAATACTGATGCGTTTGCGGGATTGGGGTATACGCTCACCTGTGATTCTGTGTTCGTTGTTGCAGCTACATCCAAAGGCTGGCCGGCACAACGAAAACTTCCTGCCTGCAGAAATACGCCCGAATCATAAATACAATCCCCAGCTTCACCTACAATTATTTTTACATGGTAAGTTTGCCCGGGAACAACCGGAATAACAGCAGTAAGGTTAACAGTAGTTCCATCATACTGTAATGTGGTATCGCTAGTGTTACTGAGGTAATACTGGCTGTTTACACTCGCGTTTACATTGTTGATCGATACTGGTCCGCCGGTTGGCAGAACGGTCATGTTGGAGGATGCATAATTTCCACCAGCGGGGTTGGCCCCACTCACAAAAATTCCGAAGGCGTCGTTATAAGGCGCGAGAACAAATTCGGGATATTCTTCTGAGCCGAAAACATAATTGAAATACAAGGTGTCGTCTGTTGGAACGCAATCCATTTCTATGACACAAACGTCATAATACGCCTGCGGTTCGATCGACATCAAATCGGCGTCGGGATAAGTGATATTGTTACACGCTCCTTGTCCTGCAGTGTTATTCGGACCAATTACATTACTTCTCAACCCTGTGGTCATTACAAGGCCTCCGTTCATTCCTAACGACGAGCCAAACGCCAAGAAATTACCGTAAGCATTGGTGTCTCCTGTAATCACAACATTGGTCATTGTGACCCCGTTGCCCGTTAATAATGTTGCCACTTGCGAAGGTCCGCCGGCAGGCGAAACGGTGATTTGGCTGAACGAAAATTTTGCACCGAAAAGCGCGAATAAAAGTAAGATCTTTTTCATGATAAAATTATTGCCATACCCATGTTATGAAGACTTCCCGTCTTACCACCGCTTTCTCTCTTTCGATCCGCCCTTTTTAGCTCCTTTATTGCCACGTTTTTCTCCTCGCCCACGATCCTTGCTCTGCTTTTTATCATGTGAAGTAGATTTACTTCCCGGATTCCACAACTCTGGTTTTGTCGGGTGAAATTTTCCGACAACTTCATCTTCGTCAGATTCGTTTGCGGTACTGTTTCGCGACTGATTCACAACATCCACTAGTTCAAAATCAATTTGTTTTTTAATCAAATCTGCACTTTTGATTTTGACATTAATAGTATCTCCTAAGACAAATGTTCTTCCTGTTCTGATTCCGCGGAGACGATAACTTTCCTGCTCAAAAACATAGCGATCATCACGCATATTGCGAACATGAACCATTCCTTCGCACTTGTTTCCTTCTAGTTCGGCGAAGAAGCCAAATTCTGTTACTCCTGAAACCAACGCCGGAAATACTTGTCCGATTTTATCTTGTAGAAATTGAACTTGCTTGTATTTAATGGAAGCGCGTTCTGCTTCTGCTGCAAGTTTTTCCCGTTCAGAACAATGCTTGCATTCCACTTCAAGTGCATCAATGTCTGGCGGATTTTCATTCGATTTACCAGCGTCTTTATCGAGATACAGTTGCAGTAATCGATGCGCAAGAACATCTGGATAACGACGAATAGGTGAAGTAAAATGCGAATAGAATTGAAAGCCTAATCCATAATGACCAATGTTCTGCGTTGAGTAAACGGCCTTAGACATTGTGCGGATCGCGAGCGTTTCAATGAGGTTTGACTCCGGTTTGCCTTGCACGTCTTTCAATAGCTTATTCAACGATTGTGCAATCGCAGAGTCGCTTCCTGCATTCAATGAATAACCGAATGTGTGAATGAAATTCGAAAACTCTGAAACTTTGTCTGGATTCGGCGCGGCGTGAATTCTGTAAACAAACGGACGGCGGTTGTCTCCTTGCTTCTTTGGTTCTTCTCCCGCTTTTCTGCGAAGCGTTACATATTCGGCAACACGACGATTAGCCAACAACATAAAATCCTCAATCAATTGATTGGAGTCTTTCATCACTTTAAAATATACGCCTGTTGGATTTCCGGCTTCGTCCAAATGAAATTTCACTTCTTCGCGGTCAAAAGTTATCGAACCTTTACGCATGCGCTCGGCACGAAGTTTTTTCGCAATTGAATTCAACGTAAGAATCTCTTCTTTGAAATCGCCCTCTGCTCCTTCGATAATTGTTTGAACTTCTTCGTAACTGAATCTTCTGTCAGACTTGATCACTGTTCGTCCGAACCATTCGCGATGAATTTTTCCATCGTCATCCAAATCAAAAACGGCAGAGAATGTTAGTTTCTCTTCATTTGGGCGCAACGAACAAACAAAATTCGATAAGACTTCCGGCAGCATTGGTACTACGCGATCTACCAGATAAACAGATGTTGCGCGCTCAATGGCTTCCTTGTCTAGTAATGTCCCGCGATGCAAATAGTGTGAAACGTCAGCAATGTGAACACCTATTTCCCACAACCCATTTTCCAGTTTGCGAATGGACAACGCATCATCAAAATCTTTTGCATCAAAAGGGTCAATCGTAAACGTTGTGATTTCGCGGAAGTCTCTGCGCTTTGCAATTTCTTCTTTTGTGATTTCAATTGGAATCAAGGAAGCCACGCGTTCTACGTCGGGCGGAAATTCATACGGCAATCCGTATTCCACCATGATTGCATTAATCTCGGTGTTATTGTCTCCTGCTTCTCCTAGTACAGCAGTAACTTCGCCGTGAGGTAAGTCAGAAAAATCTTCCCATTCAGTAAAGCGCACAACAACCTTCTGCCCGTTTTTTCCTTTCCCAATTTTATCTTTCGGAATAAGAAAATCGGGATATCGCTTGTTGTCGGTGATGCCAAACGCAACACGCGGCTCTATTTCCAGTGTAGCAACAAAGTCTGTGCGGCCTCGCTTGACGATTTCAACAACTTCTCCTTCGTCTTGACTTCCCGGTCGTCTTTTTCTAAATAAGCGCACCGCCACGGTGTCTTTGTGGAAACTTCCGTTGGTATTTCGAGCAGCAATGAAGATATCTTTCTCAAAATCGGGAGAAATCACATATGCTGATCCAGAAGCTGTCATGTCCAAAACTCCCGTGATGGTCTTGTCTCCCTGAATTGCCCTGAATTTGCCCCTTTCTACCTCTTCGGCGAGACCTTTTGTGACTAAATCCGCCAATATTTCGCTTAAATGCTGCCTTTCTTCTGGTTTTTCAACATGTAATCCGGCAGCAACTTGTTTGTAATTCCAGAGCTTTCCTGGGTTTGCGTCAAGCAATGCAATTACCTCCTCAAACAGAAATTTCCCCTCTTTTTTTGATTTTCGAGCCATAAACTTGAGCCATTACTTTTACTAACTTTCTATTGTCGGTTAAAAGTACCCAAACGGGTAAGGGAACCCGAGTCATTTTTTCTATTTTTGTTAACAAAATCAACGATTTTTTTCGTTGATTTGTAGTTCTGTACGTTATAGATCGGCAAGTCTGAAACGATAAACAGGTAAAACGAAACCATGAAACACACCACTACTAAATTTTCACTGACACTTAAAGTTGCAGTTACAGCGCTTTTCCTTCTGTTAGTCGGAGTAAAAACAGCTTCTGCGTGTCACGGAGTTCTGATCGTTAGCCCTTCGGGAACCACTTCCCCAACTAACATTGTGATCAATGGAGGTTCCGACCCTGCTACTTGCGGATGCGGTCCTTACTGGATGGAAGTAGAGTTAACCTGTAACCCTGCTGGTTTTACGGGTACTCCTCCTGCGCCGAGCAGTCCATTGTGGGGAACTCAGCCTTGGTACCATAGCACATTAAACCCTCCTGGAGCAGAAAGCTGTATTCTAGAACCTTATTTCCCAATTACAATTCCGTTTGCGCAATTGTGTCCAGGAACGCAATATTATTGGCGTGTTCGGGAATTCGTTGAAGGAAGCAACTCGGCCGGTGGTTGGTCAGGAACGTTTACGTTCACAACACCTGGTTTACCTCCTGCAGCTGTTTTGGTTACAACCTCAGAACTTCTATCTACAGGAAACCCGCAGTACTCAGGGTGTCCGGGAGATATTTTCCAACTTGAGGCTAACGTAACAGGAGGTTGCCCGGGTGCTACCGTAAACTATACTTGGACTCCTGTAACAGGATTGAGCAACCCAAATATTGCTAACCCGGTTTGTACATTGTCAACGAACATTACATACACTGTAACAGCGGCAGGTGGTTGCTTCACGATCACTTCTTCTGATGATACTGTCAATCTAAGTGTTGGACCACCTCCATTGGCGGGCGTTCCAACTGCAACTCCTCCTGGTTTATGCTCTGGACAATCTGCATGGGTTGTGCTCTCTGGACAAGGAGCAGGTCCAATTCAATGGGAAGTTTCGACTAATGCGACCAACTGGTTCAACCTTTCGGGAGCAACTAACGACTCTGTTTTCACGGGCCCACTGCTTTCAACGCTATACTATCACGCAATCATCACAGGAACTGGCTGGCCAGGTTCGGGTTGCGGATCTTCTACCTCTCCAGCAGCGCAAGTAAGTGTTCTTCCTTCTCCAGTCGCCAATGCGGGCAATAACGCATCGGTCTGTTCTGGAGGATGTACCAACCTTACTGGAACAGGAGGCTCAAACTATACGTGGCAGCCTGGTAACTTAACAGGATCTACAGTTAACGTGTGTCCTTCCGCAAACACAACGTACACTCTGTTTATTACCGACAGTAACGGCTGCTCAGATTCTGACATGGTGTCTATTAATATTTCTACTGCTTCGGTAACAGCAAGTCCTTCGGTTAGTATTTGTACTGGAAATACAACAGTATTGGTGGCATCCGGTCCAAATGGACAAACATACAGCTGGCTACCTTCTGGAACGTTAGTGGGGGCAAACACATCTAATCCTACAGCAAGTCCTACAGTAACAACAACCTATACAGTAACAGCAACAAACTCGATTGGTTGTACAACTACAGACTCTGTTACAGTTCAAGTAACTACTCCAGCGCCTATCACAGTTTCGAATGATACATCGCTGTGTAATGGAGGTAATGCGATACTGACAGCAACTGGAGCAACAACTTATTCTTGGAGTCCAGGCAACTTATCGGGAAGCACAATTAACGTTAACCCAGTGAACACGACAACCTACGTTGTAACTGGAAATACTAACAACTGTATTACTTATGATACGGTTATTGTAACTGTAGCGCCTCCACTCACGGTATATGCAGGACCAGATTTTGATATTTGCACTGGAACTCAGGTTACATTGAACGTAGGAGTCTCCGGCGGAACATACACTTGGACGCCAGCTGCTAGCATTATTGGTAGCAACACTTCGCAAGCAATTATTGCAGCTCCTACCAACACAACGTCTTACACTGTGAACGTAACAGATGCAAACGGGTGTATTTCTCAGGATGTGGTCACTGTTGGTGTTAATCCATCACCAGTTGTATCAGTTACAGCAGCAGATAATTCAATTTGTTTTGGCCAATCTACTTCTGTTACGGCATCTGGAGCTGCGGCTTATGTTTGGACTCCAAATCTTCAAGTTTCAAACCCAACCCAGAGCTCAACGAATGTTATTCCAACCAACACCACTACATATTTGGTAACGGGAACTGATGCTAATGGTTGTATCGACACGGCTTCAGTAACCATTGTGGTGAACCCGCTTCCTATAGTTTATATGATTTCGGCTCCAACAGAGTGCGGAGATACTTCGGGGCAGATTCAACTAGGTGGACCAATTCAAGGTACAGCTCCTTTCATCTACCAAATCGGAAGCACCACGTATACTCTTCCTATTACGGGATTAGCTGCAGGTACTTATACTGTTACTACTACTGATGCTAACGGATGTGTCAATTCGGGTCCTGTTACTGTATTCACACAGAATACCGCTGGTGTTACGGCTTCTGCAGATCCTATTTTCGGCACGTACCCTCTAGGAGTTACATTTGGCGCTTCTGGTTCTCCGGGTGTTAATACATACAACTGGACATTCGGAGATAATAACATTGGTGCCGGCTCTGTAACAGGTAATACATATACTGCTCCTGGAGTTTATGAAGTGGTTGTTACTGCTTACAACGATGTTCCTGGATGTGCTGTTTATGACACACTTTATATTACTGTTGTAGAACAAGCGACAATTGCTCTTCCTAACGTATTTACGCCAAATGCCGATGCTAATAATGATGAGTTCATGGCAACGATCAGCGGCGTAAAAGAAATTCGTGTTGAAATGTTCAACCGCTGGGGTAACTTGATTTACACGGGATCTTTAACTGGACTTGCCGCTTCTCCTGCCAATGTGGTACTGTGGGACGGTAAGGCAAAATCAGGAAAAGTAGCCGAGGACGGTGTCTATTACTATGTAGTTACTGCGATTGGTTATGATGAAAAAGAATACCCGATGCAAGGTTTCGTGCATTTGCTCACAGGTGGACAATAGTAACCGCTCAAAATCTATTCAGAACGCCTCGCTATATCAGCGGGGCGTTTTGTTAATACAACACTCTTGTCGCTACTGTTAATGCACTAGTGCACAACAGAAGCACTTTTGGCAATGAAGCAACTCTTGCCATGTAAAAAGCAACATCCCGTCCAGATGTGCCGGGGCGGGATGAGAAACATTACAACAATTAACCAAACAAGGAGTTGCTACACCATTTATTCGCGGATGATTTTATAAAAGCTTGTTGAACCGTCGCTGAGGATTGTTTGAATCGTGTACAGGCCAGGAGCCCATGATTCCGTATCAATTGGTGCATGCGTATTGGCACCGCGATATACTTCTCGTCCTGCTGAATCGTGAATAATAATCATACTAATCGTGAGAGTAGGGTGATAGCTGTTGATGTACAACGGGCCCTTAGATGGCACAGGATAAATGCGCACCTCCGCACCTCTATATTCCTGTCCAACAGAATTTATTGTGTCAATTAAAAATACGTTAACGGAGATTGAATCTCCTGTTACAAATTGAGACCCAAGTGCAATTGGCCACACCACTACCACATTGTTTCCAACACGAAAGTTTCCGCCTTGGTTGCCAGGACGAAAGGCAACAGGAATAATAAGGAAGCTACTATCTCCTGGAGCTAATTGCCACACCTGGTACAATTGAAAATATGGTATGCTAAATGGAACCACAAGACCGGTGTCGACATAACCATTCACCATTAGTGAATCGGCGAAAATGGTAGAGTCTGAGTAGTTTTTCAAAAAAGCACCTACAGGTATCGAATCGCCAGCAAAAGCGGTGTCTGGCCAGCCCGAAAGCCCATTAGGGGTAAAACCAAGTGTGTCCTGTGCCTGCAAATGATTCACATGGAACAGGGAAGATATCGCAACTATTGCGACCAACTTCATCAGGAACTTGCTGTACGCCATTTTCATGTGATTTAATGTCATGGGTTGATGCCTAAACAAAAGTACTCGGGTTTTCATAAAAAAACAGCTAGATTTGAATAATTCTTACGCGTTCAACATGAACATACTTCAGCAAATAGTGGCCTCAATGAACAAGGAAGAGGTGCGTCACCTCAAACTTTTCATGGGAAGAACTAACGCCGGTTCCGATCGGAAGGATATTGAATTGTTTGATTACATCAGACAGCGTCCAGACGAATATGATGAAGCAAAAATTCAAAGTAAACTATATGGCACCGCCGATAAGAATGCGCTTTATCGATTGAAGAATCGATTGATGGAGGACATTGGAAAAAGTCTTGCATTACAATACTCGGATGAGAGCGACTTCAATCAGGTTGCGATAAACGTACAATTGGCTCGACACTTCCTGGGAATTTCACAGTTTCAATTGGCTTTGCATTACTTGGGGAAAGCAGAAAAACGAGCAAAGTCTGTTGAGAACCACGAGCTACTCGATCTGATTTATTCGGAGTATATACGCTATTCTCAAGAAACATTAGGTGTTAATCCTGCAGAGTACATTCGCAAGCGAAAAGAGAATAGAGAAGACCTGAATAGGCTTCAAGAGATTGACGATATTCTTGCCGATGTAGTATATAAAGTTCGTACAACACAAAATTTTACGGGGCAGGATTATCGAATTATTGAAAACTTGAGGAAGCGTGTTTCTGGATTTAGTCCGAAGAGATCTACAACAAAAAGTGTTCAACTTCGATTTAAGATATTTCATTCTCTGAGTCGAATCCTATTACAAAAACACGACTTCGTTTCATTGGAGAAATATCTTCTTGACACGTTGAGTGAATTCACGAAAGAAAAACTGTTTAACCGAAACACGCACGATACGCGCTTGCAAATGTTAACGTATCTCGCGAATGCACAGTTTAAAAATCACAAGACAACGCAGTCACTTGAAACAGCTCAAAAGCTGAAGACTGCAATGTCAGAATACGGAGGACTGCTCCACGACAAATACCTCTTTTTCTATTACAATATTTTGGTCATTAACTACTCCGACAAAGACCGTAATAAAGCCATTGAGGTCTTGAATGAAATTAAGGAAAATGTAGTGATCATGAAACAACCACATTATCATGTTTTCATTTACCTCAACTTAACAGTTCTCTATTTTGATAACTTAAATTACAAACAGGCACTGAGGAGCTTGGTGCGCCTTACAATGGAAGATGGTTATCAGAACCTCGACGTTCTGCTCCGCATGAAAATTACAGTGGCGGAATTGATTATCCGCTACGAATTGCGCGACGAAGAATTTTTGGAAAAGCGAATAGAACAAGTCAAGAAAGAATTCGCAGAGCAATTGAGGTCGAAGGAAGGAAAGAGACACATGGAAATGCTAGCACTACTTCGAGACTTTGCTTCTTCAAACAGTATACTTCGTAACAAGCCGCTCCAGAAAAAAATTAAGACTTTTTTTGAAAAGCAGTCCAACTCTGTTGGAGACCTTATCAACTATAATAACTGTT
>Ga0209299_1000227_pt1 | contig 31496 bp, 31 predicted proteins | sample S_140806_MF_Meta_FD_187326 | JGI IMG/M metagenome (GOLD analysis project Ga0209299, IMG submission 187326) | Freshwater microbial communities from Lake Simoncouche, Canada to study carbon cycling - S_140806_MF_MetaG (SPAdes) (version 2) | ecosystem: Environmental > Aquatic > Freshwater > Lake ...
TACTTTTTTTTAGGCTTTTTTTCAGCAGCCATTTGAGTCATACGCTGTTGCGCCTTATGCATTAGAGCCATAACTTCCTCATCGTCAATCTCTGGGCTCATAGCATCACGCCATACTGCAAATTGCTCATCATGACTCTTTGATGGATCCATCAACACAGCTCGCATAGGTGTGGCACGTGGACCTTCTTCTTCACGACTTGGGTCACTGGTTTCTTGTCGACTGATAACTTGCAAGTTTTCAAAGTCAAAAGCAATATTGCCTTTTTTGTCTGGTTTGCCATTGTAATGATTTAGGTATTGGAAGGCCGCTTTTTGATCAGCACCTACAACAATTATGGCATTTGTATAACCTTGTTGATTTAAGTTAGCTAACACTCTTGTTAGGTCTGGCAATTCATCTGTGGCAGTTTGAAATATATGACCTTGTTCAGGAAATACTTTACGATATATGGCTAATTTTTCTTCAGGTTCTAAAGGATCATCTGGACCATAGCTTCTACTGACTACAAAGTAAGGATCGCCTTCGCTGTCTTTGGCGTGGGTAATCACGCTGCTGGCCAACATCATATGGCCCTTATGGCCCATACCTCTACCCCAACCTACTACGGCTGTTTTACCTTCCCCGGTACGATTAATATTTTCAAATAGTTGTCTTAGTCTCATCTTTCTTTGTCCGGAGACCAATTAGCTTGATCGATAGCTTTGACAAATTGTCCAGGTACATCGTTTGTAAATTGTGAGCCAGGATGTGCCTGTACATAGCCTTCTGGTTTGGTCTGTCTAATACCACCGTGTGTGCCTGCACTCAGAGAATTTATTAGTTCAAGTTTGGCATGAGTGATCATTTCCACAGCGTCAAGTATGGCATTTAGGCCAGCATGATCTGCTAGAATTTTTTGACTTTGACCAGCACTGACGTTTCTAGTAACCCAATCGTGGAACTTTTGTTTAACGCCGGGTGTGCGTAAGTTTTGATTATAGAATTTATAAAGTATATCACCAGGTTTACTTAGGCCAGGTTTAGGTGCTAGGAATCCGTCAATTAAGTTTGCGTTTTGGCTAATAAAATCTTGAGCACGAAGTAGGCCTGACATTTCAATATCTTCAGGAGGTTCAGCATAAGTAGTACCTTGAACAATAACTTCAGGAGTGCTTAATGATTCTGCATCTGGCATTCTGCCTTCATCACTGCTACCTAATTCAGGATAATAGCCAGTCACAGCTACCATGACCTTGGCCTTGGCAATACGTTGTCCTAGTTCGGTACTATGTCCAATATGGAATGTGGTAATGTTTGGGGTGAATTCATATTCACCTGTATGTTTGTTTACAGTGGGTTTAGCACCGGGATGGAATAATAGTCCGCCCTCTACAAAGCCAACCTCTGGACTGGCCTGTTCAAGATAGGGCCATAAATTACTCATTTCACGAGCATATTGTTTGCGAGTTACTTCTTTGTCTGGATCTACTCTACCAGTGCCTAATATGAATCTCTGTACTTCATCGGGGGTTTTTGGTGTTGTACTAACACCAGTTTCTAATTTAGTTTTACCACGTTTTAAATATTCCCAAGCATTTTTAGGAATCATATAAAATGTGCCATCTTCATCACGGCCCCAGTATAATACAGGACTGCCGTCCCATTTAAGTTCTATATTGCCACCTTGACTAGACATTGATTGTAGTCTTTCGATGGCATGCATTCCGCCGTTAGATCCGTTAGTAAAAACCAAGTCTTCAATATGTTGATACTTACGACCTATTCCAGGTGCTGCTTCTTGTAAATGAGTTGCATTAGCACCTGCATCAGGTGTGGCACTTTGCCAACTACTACTAGCACGAGCTTTAGCAAATATATCATTGCGTAGATTTTCATCTGGAATAGCGGCCATTATGCTTTCTACGCTGCCTAAATCTCTTGCTGTGGCCTGTGAACCAAGTAGATATTGAGCAATTTCGTCTAAGTCGTCACTGAGGAAGTCTGACTTTTTGCCTAATTCATTACGTTTAAATAATCCTTCATCTGGACTCCACAACAGGCCTTTATGGATGGCCAAATTGGTTATCATCATTTGTTTGTTGACACCCTTGTATGGGCTACCTTTGGGAATATCATGTACATGAAATCTATGTACTCTACCCGCTTTTGGCACTACTTTAATGTCCACTTGATGAAATCTATCATGGAAAGGTAGTTTAACATGTACTTGAACACCGCTTTTTTTAGTTTCTAATCCTTGACCTTGTAGGAATTTTTCCAAGGCAATTCGTACATGTTTTCCATCTGGTTCCATTTGAAAGTTTTCAGCAGCTTGATTTAAATCTACCATAACATCTAGGTCACCACTGATTTTGCCTGGTGTCGGAGTAGCACCGCTGCCAATTCTATATACTTCTAGTCCAGCATCACTTAGATATTTTTCAAGTGTATTGGCCAAATTTTGTGCTATGGTTTGATCAAATGGTTCAGTGTCGGGCCATATATTCCCGCCCTCTAATAGAGGTCGTTGGGGTCTGTGAAATAGTTCTCTTAGAAACATGTTAATCGTATTTGCCGTCTTTCATATGACCCAATTCAGTTTCATAAATTTGTTTTGCAGTTCGTTCGATGAACTTGGATTCTAATTCATCCTTCAATTCTCTAATTGGAAATTCTTTTTTGTATGACTCGTAAGCTTTACTGATAAGAGGTTTAAACACTCTATGACTGAAATTTTTACCATCATCAAAACTACCCTTACACATTTTTAATATAGGGTAGAAGTTTTTACGATAAAAGTCATCGTTATGATGCATGAAATAAACAAGGTCTTCAGCCAAGTCAAAGTCCAACTTCTTTTCGTCTTTGTCAATGACTTCTTCAGTATGGCCCTTCATGACTTTGTCAATGGGCTCTTTAGTATTGTTAAACAGTTCAAAAATTTTCATATCATATAGCCAGAGTTACTATGTGATATTTATCAAACGAATAACATTTAGTCTCCTAATTTTACCACACGTTCAATACGCTGTATATTAGAACCTAAGAACATTTTAACCATAGTGAGGCTACGATCATCTTTGACGTAAAAATATCGTTGTTTACATCCCCAACCTAACTCTAATTGTGTTTTACAAGTTCTAGGCATGCGTATTTTACTATTGTTATCACACCATTTTACTAGGGAATCTTGTGGAGTTCTAATATGTCCTAATGTGATTTTATAGTCAAAATCTATTTTCTTAAGATATATAACACCTTTTTCTAACTCTTTCTCTGATAAACTAATATATTTGACAACATCAGTCACAGTGTTGGTGATTTTTTTAACGTCCTCTAGATTGTTAGTGTATATGCTTACAAGAGGTGATTCTACTCTAAGAACATAATCTGACATTGAAGTCAGCAGGTTTAAAATATTTTCAGCTAAGGTAACATCATCAGTTGACATGTTCTTTGACCAAAATTGTAAACTCTTAGTGGCACCATTAGCTTTATAGTAAGCTAATTTTTTAGAGGCACTGTCAAGGTCATTACCTCTGAACACGCTGGCGAATACAGAGATAATGACAACTTTATATCTATAAGTGTCTAAAAATAGCTTTTTAGTTCTCTTGATAGGTATCTTGGGATTCAACTTCATTTTCGATTTCCACGGGCTTGACAGCTTTGACTTTCTTAGTTAAGATCAACCCATCATTTACTGAATTGTTGGTAATCATCAAAGTACCACCATCCTTAAGATCACCAAACAGCATCATCTTAGCCAATGGACGTTTGATTTCCTTGTCAATAACACGTTGTAATGGTCTTGCACCCATCTTAGGATCAAAGCCTTTTTCAATCAACCAGTTAATAGCAGCTTCATTGATTTTGACTTTGATGGCTTTTTCAGCAACTTGGAATTTAAGTTCGTCAATAAACTTAATCACAACCTTACGCATAGTTTCTTTGGCCAGTTTCTTAAAGGTAATAGTGGCATCAAGACGATTACGGAACTCTGGACTAAAGAATTTCTTAAGGTCCTTGTCATCGTAAGGTTGTTCTTGGCTACCAAAACCAATAAGGTTCTTTTCAGCTGCCTGTGCGCCAGCATTGGTAGTAAGAATAAGCACAATGTTACGACAGTCTGCCTTCTTACCATTGCTGCCAGTGATAAAGCCATTGTCCATCATTTGCAGTAATACAGTGGACACATCTGGATGGCTCTTTTCCACTTCATCAAACAATAGTACGCTATATGGGTTTTCTTGGATCTGTGTGATCAGCAAGCCGGCATTTTCCTCAAAGCCTACGTATCCTGGAGGACTACCAATTAGTTTGCTAATACTATGTTTTTCCTGATATTCACTCATGTCAAAACGTAATAGTTTAACACCCAAATGTTTGGCCAATGCTTTAGCAGTTTCAGTTTTACCACAGCCAGTTGGGCCCATGAAAACAAAGCTGCCAATTGGTTTGTTTTCTGATTTAAGTCCAGCACGAGCAACAAGGATTTTATCTACTAGCTCAGTAATAGCAGCATCTTGACCATATACTTCGGCAGCAATTTGTGTGTCTAAGTTGGCAAGATTGTTGCTTTCAGTTTCGGCAATTTGCTCTTCGGGCATTTGAATCATACGTGCTAGTTCAAATTGAATTTCTGGTTCACCAATAGTTCTTTCCTCTACAAGTTTAATATTAAATCTTGAACAGGCACAATCAATAAGATCAATGGCCTTGTCAGGAAGTTTTTTATCACTTTGGTATTTCACGCTGAGTTTAACCGCAGCTTGAATTGCTTCTTCGGTAATTTTAACTTTGTGATGACTTTCGTAGTATTTCTTAATACCTTTAAGAATTTGCACAGTGGTTTCGGTACTGGGTTCGTCTACAGTGATACGTTGGAAGCGACGCATTAGAGCACGATCTTTTTCAAAGTACTTGCGATATTCTTCCCATGTAGTACTGGCTACTACTTTGATATTGCCCTTGCTCAGTGCAGGTTTCATCATGTTAGCTAGGTCATTAGCACTATTACCTGCTGAGCCAGCTCCACTGATCATATGAGCTTCGTCGATAAACAAAATAGTTTTGCCTTTGCTCTGTAGGCCTTTGAGTACTAGTTTGAAACGTTCTTCAAAGTCTCCACGATATTTGCTACCGGCCAACATGCTGCTGATGTCCAAGTTATAGACCACATAGTCTTTTAGGAACTCTGGAACAGCACCTTTGACAATATTAAAGGCTAACCCTTCTGCAATGGCAGTTTTACCAACGCCTGGGTCACCAACCAGTAGTACATTGCTTTTGTTTCTACGGCCCATGGCCAATGCAATATTTTCCAATTCTGTCACACGTCCAATAACTGGATCAACTTTGTTTTTCTTAACTGCATCGTTTAAGTTAGTGGTAAAATTTTTGATAGCACGATCTACTTGAACGTCGTTGACAGTTTCCTCTTCTTCGCCTTGTAGTTCACTGTTTAAATAATCAGCAAATTTTCCTTTGTCAATACCTGCCTGTTGGATGTAGTAGCTGGCATAGCTACGTTTTTCTCCCATGATACTAAGGAATACATCGCTTAGTTCCATAGTTTGGCGACCATTGAATAGAGCCTGTGTGAATGCACGATTTAGTACACGTTCAACGGCCTGTGTCTTTTTAGGTTTGACAACGTCTTCTTTGACAATATCTGTAAGTTTGTTCTTAAGATAATGTTCTAGATTTTTCTTAATGTAGTCAACATCTCCGCCAAACCCTTGTACGCATTTTACAAAGTCTTCTTCGCTGAGCATGGAAAACAGCAAGTGTTCAATGGTCAAGTACTCGTGTTTAAGAGTCTTGGCCAAGTCAATGCTGTGTTCAAAGACTGCCTTAAGATTGTCGCTGGGCTCTACCATATTTTTTCCTTAGTTTAGATAATTTTTTACGGGCCATTTCAATTTTCAATTTGCTTACTTTGTCAGTAAAGCATACTCCATCTAGATGTTCTATTTCGTGTAAGACGCATCTAGCATCTGTGTCCTTAAGTTCTATTATATTGTTATTTCCTTCGTTGTCAAGATATTGTACAACCACTATTCGTGGACGTTTAATAGGCAGTGCCAGATCTGGAAAGCTCAAACAGCCTTCAAGACCTTCTCCTAGTTCCTCACTGGCCTCCATTACTTCGGGATTGAACATGGCAAATGGTCCCATTTCCAAACTCCTATCACGAGGGAATATGGCAATAACTCTAGCTTCAATGCCCACTTGATTAGCTGCTAGTCCAATGCCTCTTTCTTGGACCATGAGTTCTACCATTTCTCTTTCTAGTTGTTTGGGGTGCATGACTGGGTTATCAAAGTCAAACTCTGGCATAGTTTTCTTTAATATGTCATTTGGAAATTTTATCAATTTCATTTTTTATTTCCTCTAATTTTTTCTTTAGTTTTGGATCTGTGATTTCAGGCACTGTGATATTTACTATGATTACAAAGTTGCCTTTGATATTTGTTTGCAAATTTTTAAAGCCCATGGCCTGTGCAGCATATTCGCCGCCATGTGTTATGCCAGGCTTTATACGAATATTCATACTTTTGCCATCAATAGACTCTACTGGTTTAGTACAACCTATCATGGCTTCTATGGCAGATATTTCTACAACAGTAGTTAGGTCATCACCTCTACGTTCAAAGTTTGGATCACTGTCCACAGTCACAGTGCAATTTAAATTGCCTCTGGGCCATGCTGCATTTGAGTCATCGCCCATGCCTCTAAACTGTATGGTGGCACCATCATTGATTCCTGGTGGAACGTTGATGACCACTGTTTCTCTACGACCTGATGGTAAGGCAAAATTAGCTTCTAATTCCTTGCCTGTATAGCTGTCCAATAGGCTTATTCTACATCTAATATTTAGGTCTAGGTTTCTACGTGGTTGTTGTCTAGCATTGAAGTTAAATCGATTCCCACCAAATCCGCCAGCAAATGCCTGTGCAAATATGTCGTTAATATCTTCAAAGTTGTTAAAACCACCTGGACCTTGATTGGGTCGAGGTCTTGTACTGCCCATGTCATATTGGGATCTTTTGTTAGGATCGCCTAACGTTTCGTAAGCAGCTTGAATGTTTTGAAAAGTGGCAGTGTCACCACCCTTGTCAGGATGGTGTTGGCTGGCTAGCCTTCTATAGGCTTTTTTGATTTCCTCTTGACTACAACCTTGCTGTAGCCCCAATATTGAATAATAGTTCATCACTAGTAATTATACTAGGATAAACGAACAATGTCAAGGATATGATTATTTTTTGACAGGAACGTCTGTGCCTTCTAGCTTTTTATGAACTTTGATAGTTTTACAAACTTCAACAGTCTTGCCATTCTTTTCTTCATTGTGGCAGACTTTTTTCATTTCTGCTTCGGCATATGCACCACCAATTAGGGCAGTTGTTGCTAATAGAGCTAATAATTTTTTCATTTTATTTTCCTTTAGATTATGGGAAATGATGGTTGAACTGGAGCAGGTTTGCCACCAAAGCCTGTTAGTACAGTGGCCGCAGTACTGGCGGTATTTGAAGGAACTGAGAAGTTACTACCAAATCCTGTACTGGCAGCAGCGGCACCAACCCCTGTGTTGAAACCTGTACTTGGTGTATTAAAGTTGTTGGTGGGGGGTTGGCTGTTTGATTGAGGTGGTTGATATGTTGTTCCGAAACCTGATGATGTAGATAATCCGCCATTGTTAGCTCCTGCTATTTTTTCCTGTGTACGACCAAATGCTGCCAAACCTAATACAGCACCCATGGCAATGTGGTATAATCCAGCGCCTTGCAGTGTGAGTGGTTGCCATTGACTGGTTACCTGACCATGACTAATACTTTGTAGAACACTCCATAGGATAGGGAATATGACAAAGTCTGCGGTACAGGTCAACATGTAAACCCAACCCATGGCAGGACGCCATTTACTATTCATCCAATCTTCTTTTTTCTGTTCGCTTGCGCTTAATTCAACCTTTTCGTCTGCCATGGTAGTTCCTTAAATCCAAAGTAACAGCCCTTGGCTGCTGAGTAATACACCTACTGCTGCTACTACAAAACTGGCCCAGAACATAGGCATACTAACTGCTAGAATACTGGCACTTAATATAACAATGCTAAGTTGATAGGCAGTACTAGCATAGCCTATCCATGGACTACGCTTTTTAGCTTCGTCACGATCAGCCTCAAGTTGCCTTGCTTTGACCATTAACTCTTTTTTGCCCTCTCCCTTTTCAGGATCACTTTCATAACGATTAATTTTGGCAGTTAATTCTGCCACACGTTTATCATCCTTACGGAAAGCAGCATCATCGCGAGCATATTCAGCCATGGTCTGCTTCATACTTTTGGCCTGATAAAATGCCCAAACATCGTTGGCCTTAATGGTATTGTTTAGAACTGTGCTGCTAAGTGTGCCACCATACCAAGCATTTACGGCCAACAATAGAGCAAATAAGTTAATGGCCAATCCTGCTTTGTCCTTGATCTTGGCTTCCCGTTCACTGCGACTACCCGCTGGTGGTTTTGCTGCGTCGTGATCTTTAGGTTGTTTGGTTATTAAGTTTAACATGCTGTCGAGTAATGCCATTTTATGCTCCTAATACGTGAAGTGCGTGACTATAGTGTTTCATTCTATCATCTAATCCCAATGTGCCTCCATTAATTTTTTTAGTTAATGTGGTAATATCGCCCATATCGGCCCATTTGTTTAGATTATTACTTTCCCAGAACCAGCAAGCACTTTGTACAGCACCTTCAAAAGTGGCTAGGTAATGTGGAATATCGTTAATATCAGTTTCAATGCTGTCGGCAAAGGCCTGATAGTTGCTGCGACCAGTAAGTTGAATTAGGCCTCTGCCACAAAAGCGCCATCCATCTCCGCTGTCCTCGCTGCCATTGCCCATACGATTAGCATAAGCACGATTGGCAATACGTTCTGGGTTATGGGCATAGCGTTGTGCAGTACCAAGGTCTTTAAAATACTTAGGCCAAACACGCATAAGGCTTTCTGCTTTATAGTTTAGATTTTCTTGTAGGAAAACAAAGTTACCACTTTCATGGGCACATTGAGCTACAAAAGCAGCTACCCGACGTGGTGTGTTAATGTCGTAGTCTGGAAGAGCCTGTTCCAAGGCATGATGCCAATGATCTACGTAATGGTTAGTTGGGATAAGTTTGGCCAATTGCTCTTGGCTTAGAATGAAATCGCTCATTTATTGATTTCCTCGAAAATGCGTTTTTGTTGCTTGTACCACTCCTGCCAAGCTACTAGTCTTTCTCTGATTTCGTTGTACCTTCCGTAGTTTTCGACGACTGTGTCGAGGAGGTCACTTGCTTTAACTCCGGAACTGGATCCATCAGAAACGCTGGGACCTCCGGGAACTTCATTTTTACTGGCACTGTTGACGAGCACGACTGTAGACTCAGGCAGCTCACACTTAGCATCAAGCTGAGCCCCAGCCACTTCTTTGATAATTTGTTTGTTGGCATTGGTCTTTTCCTTTACATATTTGATTTTTTCCACTACCTTTGTTTCAATAACGGTATTGACTTCTTTAGATTTTGCTTCAGCAACCTCTACTTTGGCTTCCATTTCTTTTACTCGTGCTTCCCATTTGGCCTTTTCGCTAATACCGCCTTCAAACCAAACCCCGCTGACAATTAAAAATAATCCAGCTAGATATGCTGCAAAACTATAGGTATATAGTGCGGGTAATTTTTTTATTATGGATGCTGCCACAATGCAGCCAACGCCTAAGAATATAATGGCATGAAAGAACCAATCTGGAAGAAAACTTATTAACCAAAGCATAATTCATCCTTTAACAAATAAACTCCAATTTTTTTCCCTCCAACTGATTCAGCGATATTAGGGAAAGAACTCAATACTTCTTCATGGGTCCAATTGTCTTTTACGTGAATTTCAAAAGGATTACCACCCCAAGCACCTTGCGGTGAATGTTTAACAGGTATTGAGATAATTACAAGTTTTGATTTTTTTAATGCTTTTGCAACTAATTCTTGACTTTGTTCTTTTTCCATATGTTCAAGTATATCGCCAAAAATAACCAAGTCTAAATTAGGAAACTGACCCCAATCAACTTCCCTTGCATCTACATTAATGATATGATCGTATAAACTGTTTAGATTATATTTATCAATATACGGGGTCCAAACTTCGATCCCCCACCATTCGGCATCTTGTGTTTTAGGACAGTTTTCTTTTAATAATGTGGCATAAGTGCCTACGCCACAACCAACGTCCAATATGGCATTAATTTCTGAATATTGATTAACCCAATCAATAATTTGAGTCTTACCTTGACCAGACGATTTTGGCATAACTTAATCCTAACTTATTTTATTGTTTTTCTAAAACTACAGCATATCCTTCGTTTTCAAAAACAAAATTATTGTCAATTTTTGTAATATTATAATTGCCTAAATATTTAGTAAAGTATAGTGATTCTGATATGGCACGGCTGCTCACATCCATGCGTCCGCCTAACCTATTATATACTTGATCAATAGGGCCAAAGTCTTTGATACGCATACGAAGATTTTCACTGAACATCTTTTTAAATGTCAAATCGTTTTCCAGTGCTTCAATGTTTTCCACATAACTACGACTGAAAAAATTTGAGAAGTTGTTTAATCTATTTTCTTGAATTGATACAGCATAGCTTTCTTTATCCAATGGTACAATGCCTTTAAAAGCTTCTTTGTTAGCTGGATTAGTTCTAAAACTTTTGTAGTATCTAAATCTAAAATTTTCTATCCCTGTGAGTCTTTTTATGCCTTCTAATATTTCTTCAATTCTTTCAGGTATATGACGATTACGTTCTAGTTCTACAAATACTTTATATTTGCCAGTGTCTAACGGGCCATCTGTGGCATCAGCGTCTACAATGTAGTCATATCCCAGTTCTAAAAATCTAGCAAGATCATCTGCTGGCGGTTTATCGTCTATGTTAAAACTTAGCACAACCATTTTTTGATCGTTGCCAATTTTGCTCTTATAGCTGTCGATTTCAAATACGCTACTGACCAAGTGTTTTAAGTCACCAGCTACCAGTGTTTCGTTTAGGTTCATGCTGGCGGTGCTCCTGCTGGTGCCGCTGGTGCTCCCCCTGCTGGTGGTGCTGCGGGAGGTGCTCCCCCTGCTGGTGGTGCTCCTGCTGGTGCTCCCCCTGCCGCAGGTGGTTTAGGTTTATCTCCCTTGCGTTCTTCTCTAATACGATCCATATAGCTATTAAAAATATCAAATACTAACTTTTTAGGCATGGCAATTTTTACTAGCCAAATAGGACGTGAATCTAATTTGCCTTTTTTTGTACCTGGTCTAAAATCTTTTGGACTGCGAATTTTTCTTGGTTCAACAATTTCGCTTTTTTCATACTTTACTTTGCAGCCAAGTTGTATTAGTCTACGTGCGCCATCAGGGTCAGGCATTTTTTTATTAGGCCACATAAACTCACAAGTGACCCAATGGCGTTCAATTTTAGGTCCACTGACCAATTCACCATCAAACCAATTGTCGTAAACGTACACATCCATTTCATCTAGAACACGTTCGAAGTCTTTGAGTACTGCTAGGCTGCTGTTGCTGTTGTAAATGGTGTCTACGTTTTTAATAACGTCTAAAATATCTTTCATAAAGAACCCTTGGATATCGCATATTATTTATCAATTGGTATTAACCTAGTAGACTAGATAAAAATAATATTTAATAAATAAATTTGTAGGACCTCTGTAGTTATCAGGGCGGTCACTACAAGTCCTACTTTTCCAAGTAGGAGATACTAGATGAGTAGAAGAGTGAAAAAACGCTTTGCTTCAAACGTGAATGTAATTGATTTTGCAGCTTATAATAATCCGCAAAAGAAACAGCGAGTAAGTCTTTACCCTCGCAGTGAAAGCCAAAAGCAATATATTCAAAAGCTTCAAGACGATGCTAATAGTATACTTTTTGCCATAGGGCCAGCAGGTACCGGTAAAACTCTACTGGCTGTACAAGCTGGTGTGAAAGCATTTCAAGAAGGCAAGGTAGACAAACTCATAGTAACTAGACCCGCCGTAAGTGTAGATGAAGACTTAGGGTTTTTGCCTGGTGACTTAAATGAAAAGATGGCACCATGGACCAGACCTATTTTTGATGTATTAGGAGAATATTACCAACAAAAAGATGTAGCAGACATGTTAATGGAAGGCATTATTGAAATAAGCCCGTTGGCCTATATGAGAGGACGTACTTTTAAGAACTCCTGGATTATTGCTGATGAAATGCAAAATGCCACAACCAATCAAATGAAAATGCTCTTAACACGTTTAGGAGAGAATTCAAAAATGATTGTAACAGGAGACTTGGCTCAAGCAGATAGACTTCAAGACAATGGTTTAATTGACTTTTGCAACCTACTAGGAAAGCATAAAAAATTAGAACATATTGACATAGTTCATTTTACCCAAAAGGATATTGAACGACACGATGCCGTAAAAGAGGTATTGTCAATATACGGAGACTAAAAAAGGGGCTTAGGCCCCTTTTTTTATATGTGTCCTAGTCTAATCAGTGTGGCAGCTAGATTAATTTCTGGATCACTGACCAGTGTATGATCTACCAGTCCTTGTTTGATAATTAAAATAGCCTTTTCTTGGCTAGCATCGTCTCCAAAGATTTCTACGTTGTCGTAGAGCCAACGATAGATTTCTTCCATTTCCTCTGGCCTAGCTTGGCTACAGATCAATTTTCTAGCCTCACCAACTTTGCCATTTTTAAATAGCTCTACCATTTCAAATTTATAATCTTTGGTGTCCTCACTGACTTGTTGAGCATGTAATACACCATCAATACTGTTCATTTGAATGTTATTGATACACTTTCTTAGATCAGGATATGTTGCTCTAACGTATGTATCCAACACATCAATATCAAACTCAACTTCCTCGGTGACTAAAATAGTAGCTGCTCTAGCAGTAAACTCTACAATGTCAGTTTTTTCTATGTGAAATGTTTGACAACGACTATGGATTGGTGGCAAAATTTTATTAGGGTAATTACAAGTAAGAATAAATCTTACATTTTCATGGAAGTCTTCCATGAGATTGCGTAGTGCTGGCTGTACACTAGCAGGGTTCATATAATCAGCTTCGTCAATGAGTACAATTTTAAAATCACCAAATGGCATTGTTTGACAAAAGTTAATTAGTTTATCCACCCATTCAATCTTTCTAGCTTCCTTACTGCCATTAGCATAAAGTACATCGCTGTCTTGTACGCCTAATTGTTCAATTAAGATCTTAGCCATTGTGGTTTTACCTACGCCAGCACTGCCACTGAATAACAAATGTGGTATGCTGCCATCTCGTATCCAGCTTTCAATTTGACTGCGTTGGTGTTCATCCCTAAACACATACCCGTCCAACTCTTTTGGCCTGTACTTTTCTACCCAAAGTTCTTTCATAATTACCTCTCTATGCAATTATTATACAGAAAAAAATAGGGCCAGTCAATGGCCCTATTTGCCAACCAAGTAATTTTAAAATTCACTGGGTTGTTCGTCAGCCATTGCTAGAATGCAATCATTGTCGATCTTACGTATGGTTGTAATAGAACCATCATCGTTTTCCACTTCAATGCCTCTGGTCCAACGACCATGTTCAACAAGAACCCATTCGCCTAATTTAACTTCAGTTTGTTCAGGCCCAACAGCATAGACTCGACCCCAACGTGGGCGAATACCTTCTGTTTTGCCATCATCGCTGTTAAGTATAATTCCACCAGCAGTTACCCTAGTATCAAAATTCATATCTGCCACTAGTACAGTGTCTCTAATAGGTTTTAGTTGTCCTTTTACCATTTGTGCCTCTTATTCCGTTTTACCTTTGTAATATTCCTGCATGACATCCTCACGCTTACGAATAATTTTTCCACCTGGACCAATTTCATCACCGCGAGCATTTACTCTGGCATTGCCCACAGCCAATGCTAGTTCGTTTTGATTTCTTAGTTTTTCCATGTCGACTTCTTTGCCTTGCATACTTTTATATGCTTTTTTTGCGATTTCTTTCATTGCCATAATATTTCTCCTTATCTTAGAAATTCCTGCCAATCTAGATTGTATTTAATACTATCTATACGATGTACTCCTAATAGATACAGTACATAGCTGGCCACACTACTACCTCTGCCTACGCCCCAAACTATGTTATTGGATCTGCAGGTGTCCACTACATATTTAAGCCAACGAAGTAGGTCGAACATATTTCTATTTTCATATTCCGTCAATTCTTCTACTGCTCTTTGATATTGCTCTTCGTTGGTAGTTTGGTCTAGGACATATTCTATGATGTTAAAGTTTTTATATTCATCTGGCATGAGCCATTCGCTTTGACAAACTTGATCAAATTCTTCAACACTTATGCTATAGATATCAGCGTCTATTTTCTTAGTTGGCAAGTTTTTAAACTCATTTGTGTCTTCAGTATAGATTTTGTCTAACAAATGTTCTTTATCACAGTAGATTAATTCTACTACATCGTTAATGTCGTAGATTACGTTGCCAAATTTATCAGTGTTCATCCAACTATTTTAGTTGACATTGATTAGGTTGTCAAGTCCTTTGTTATTTTTTTGGAATTGTTTTTCCCAAGCACGAGCTCGACGGTCGTTTAATTCTTGTTTATAAATGTCTAAAAAATTTATAATTTGTACTTTGACATCACCATTGTTGGTTTGAAAATATTTGCTGCCAAGTTCTTGAATCTTTTTTTCTAATTCGACGTCGCTTAGACTAGCTGCGTTTAATAGTGGATTAAACATCATATGAATTCACCTATATAATTTACAAACACAGTAACACCGCCATCATAGGTCCAAACTTCAATGACCTGCTCAGCACCTGATATTGGTAATGACAAATAAAAATGACTGTTTTGATCAAGCTCAAAACCTTGATATTTGATTTTGGTATTTGGTCCTTTGCTTTCTGTACCAAAAATTATTTTATATGTGCCGCTTTTATTACTGAGCATGTGTAATTTTATGTGATAATTTTTGCCTACGGATCCAGTAGCAGGCCAATTATTAAAGGTCAGTGTGGCATTGGAAGTAAAAACATATTTTTGAACTTGTGCCTGTGTTACGTTAACAATGGTATCGCCACTGACAACACCATTGTTTTGATATTTTTCTGAAATAATATTTAATATGGCATTTTCAATAACATGATTATTGAAGTTATTGTTTTGATTTTTTAATGCGCTGTATTCTTGTAAGTCAGTTATTTCTACATGAGCAGTGGCTAGACCATTTTTGATAAATCTAAAATTTTCTCTAAATCCTTGACTGGAATTATCTTGACCCTGCACTGGAAAACTTTCATCAATTGACTCAAAATTTATATTGCTACTCATATTATTATTCCGTTGTTTTTAAATACGAGATATTTATCGCCATAATTTACCTCACCAGGATTTGGCCTTACTGAATCAATTATATAACGATCCACTGTAAAGTCTAAATTTTTAAAATCAAATTTTGAATTTTTTATATTTAAAACTATTTCTTGAGCATATCCTGGTAGGCAATAGCACAAAGGTAAGGCCAAAACAAATCCTAATTCTTGTCTAGTATCGTCTTGGAAACTACGCATCCATAATGGAAGATAATTGCGTTCGGTAATAAATTGATCCAATATTACATTTGGCACTAATGGATCAGTCTTTTTCCAAAATCTCAGTCTATCTCGCCAATTTGCATAAGTGTTGAGATATCGTATAGTGCCATTGGGGTCACTGCTTAGAATAGATGTTTGGTCCACAGTGACGATATCATTGGGCCTAGGAGCAAATGGCTCATTTGTTACATTGTATGCTGGATCCCATTCCTTATTACTGGCGTCAACAGTTAATTTAGTAGCGCTTTTTGGTAGTTTTAGTTTAGGCTTTAATTTTTTATTGTCAATTTCCAAAGGGTCTACCAATTGAACATAGACTATTTCGTAAACATTAGTCATAGTTCCTGGTGTTTTAGCCTGTGCTACTTTGATATCACCAAATAAGAATCGTTTCTTTTTATGATTTAAACCAATAGCTGAAATATATGTGGCTGCTCTTTTAGTTTCAATGCCAGCATACATGATTGCTTTTAGATCAGTCCTAACACCAAAGTTAGGATCATTTAATCTATAAATGTATTCTTTTGTAAAAATACTTTGATCATTGATAAATCTATTAAACACAGTTCGTTTACTTGACTGAGGAGTGGGCTTAAACGGATCCATATAGGCTTTAATAAAGATATTACTGTATAATCTATCATTGGGTGTATTAATACTTAGTATAAACTTTTTATCAATTTTGCTATAATTTGCTTGATCCTGCGCACGAGCAATGAATTCAAACTTTCTATCAATGGTTGTTTCATCCCCGTCTAATCTAAAAGCATTATTATCAAAAGTTATCATGCCTTTTATATCAGATCCATTGCCATATTGTTCAACTTTGCCAGTAATTTCCCCATCTCTGGCCAGTTTAAGGCCCGGCGGCAATTGGCCATTAACCAAATCATATCTAATATCTGCACCTAATAGTATGCTTGATGCTTGAATTTTTAATGTACTAACATAGTTGGCATCAATAGTGCCTAAATTTTCAGGGCTAATCCAGCTCATCTGGCTGTTAATTTCACCTAAAATTTTAATTGAAAAAGTTCGAATGCTTGATGCTACTTCGTTTTTTCTGCCGTATCTACTGGCATTGATGGTAAAATGATATATTTCTTCAATTTCAGATTGATAAGGTACAACTCCAAATAATTCACCATTGGTTGGATCTAATTGAAGTCCTGGTGGCAATTGGCTAATTGAACTATCTGGATTAGACGGTTCTAAAGTATATTGAATAGATCCTAATTCTAAAGCGTCATATACGTCCAATTTAATTATATGATAGTTATTTGCTCTTAATACTCCCAAATTAGGTTTGGTGAACCATATAGGAGTCCTGACGCCACTATTAGCAGCAGTGTATGTGTTATTGCCTGCGCTCATTATGGTGTTGTCAGCACGTAAAAAGTCTTCGTTGACTACATAAATTCTAAATTTTCTTTTGACTAATGTGTCACCATCACTGACAGTGACAATGAATTCATAGTTTCTGTTTAATTTTTTGAAGCCAATTGCGGGCAATGAATAGTCAAAATTAATGGTATCAAATTTAAAACTGTCAAAACCATTATCTGATTTAAGTCCATAGTCAAATCCGTTTTTATCATAAAGTGTTCGATCAAAGTTGCCATTTCTATCTGATAATGCAATTGATAATAATGGCTCAATAAACCCTGTGATTAGGCCATTTTCATCCATTTTAAGTCCTGGCGGCAATGTGCCATCACCACTGCTGATAAAGTGTCTTAATCGTTGACCAGCAGCAACATCAGTGTCTGTGACTGTTATTTGAAATTCAACAGGACTGGAATCTAATATAAAATATGTCTCGTTAGGTCCAACTGGCAATAGGCCTTCTGGATTTATTATGACGGGTTGGTCAGCACCTTCAATGGTAATTGTATATGTTCTATCTGAAATTTCATTATTTTTGCTGGCTCTAATGCAGAATTCAAAATTAGTTCGTTTGGCCACTTCTAGGGCTGTGCCTATTATTGATGTGCCATGTAGTCTTAATCCAGGTGGTAATTTACCTGAAATCACGTGAAAATTTACATTGCTAGCAGATATAGGCAGTGGAATAGAAAGTTGCGTTCTTTCTTCGTAAGTGCCTAAATTATATCCAGATCTCTGGGTCCAAACATCCAACATGAGTTTATCCTATAACTATATTTATAGGATTTTGGTTAGCTATTTTTGTCCCTTATTATGGGCATTATGGCATTGCTGCCGCCATATGGTTGCGCAGACCCTGGCATAATGCCTAATTTTAGTCTGTGTTTTTTTGCTATCAAGGGAAAACTAACTTGATCACGACTGCTATGTTTGCAGATAAATTCCCACCAAGTTAATAATGCTGCTTGCATCTTGGGAGTATTAGCATAGACCAAACTGGTCAGTTCATATAATCCAGCCTTAGCAGGCCAATTAATACGAGTAAAATAATCCAAAGTGCTGGCTAAACTGTCATTAGTATCAAAACTAATTCGATTTAGCAAGTCCATTTCCTCATACACACAATCTCTAGCAGCATGACGCCATACTGCCATGTCTTTATTTTTGACATGTGTATTAATTAGTTCTTCTGGATCCATTTGTAATTCACAATGATGATCATGCCAGATGTAGTAATCGTATCCAGGTAACAATAGGAAGCCTAATATTTTAGGCAATTTGGCATTGCGTCTAGGATAGAAATATGAATCCAAGCTAAAGTCTAATAATGGTCGTTGTTGCCAGACTTTACAGTTGTGTTCACGATCAACAAAAGCATAATAATCAGCGTTGGTATATCCGCCATTAGCGGGATCTTGTATAGTGGCGCCTTGCAAACCACTAACACCAGTTATAACAGCAATTTTCATAAGCAGTTAAGCGTTGCCACCGTCAACTATTGCTCCTTCATCTAAATTAAAAATTGTTGCCGAACCACCACCATCCAAGTCTGTGGTTGACGGTGTAACAATATTGCCAGGCACCCAACTACCCTGACCATTGTATACTAATGCCTGACCCTGTATTAGATCAATAGAATTTGGCACTACTACATCACTTAAATCATCCAATTTATGATTGCTTAGGTCACTGATCTGTCCAATGAATCGAGTGGCCTGAACTGTGCCACTTATTACTACTTGACCAGCTTGAATTGTAATTGGTGTATTACTTTTAAGTTTAAATCCATTAAGATCCAAATCACCACCAAGTTTTGGACTAGTGTCTTCAACTAAACTAGTTATGTCGCTTTCTAAGGTGCTAAAATTAATATTGACTTTGGCAAAGGCAGTACGTAAGTCATCACCTGTTCCATCGTTGGCATAATCACCTAAATTAATTGTTTGTAATGAGATTGGCATATTGTATTTAACTATGCTAATTAAATTCTTTTAATTCTTGGACGTGGCCATAGTTGGCCATAACTTGGTCTAGATTTCATATTTTTCTTAGGAAACACATTACCAGTTAATGGTCTTTCTGGATATAAGTAAACAATTGAATTACTAGCACCACCTAAGTAGTTAAAGACCCCGTTAAATTTTTCAACGTTATCACTAGTACTGTATGGATCTTCCTCCATTTGTCCAATTGATACAAATCTATCTAACAATAAATCTCGTACTTCTGCATGGGTCAGATAAGGATAAGTTTCTAACATACAACCTATAATACCTGCTACCTGAGGTGCAGCAAAGCTTGTACCATTCCCATAAGTTTTATAATAACTGCCATTTCTTGGATCGTAGACTCCAAAAAAGACATTACTAGCTCCTTCAATAGTTTCACCAGGTGCCCAAAGATCTACTCTAGAATTAGTATTACTAAAACTAGATTTTTGAGATCTTGCTTTGGCACTAAGAGAGCCAACACATATGGTGTCATTGGCACAGGCCACAGTGCCCTGTCGATGATAGTAAGTAGTACCACTAGAAATCAAATAGTCATTATAGTGATCATTGACATCGGCGCTATATTTTTGCATATTGAGCGAAGAATTTCCAGCAGCAAATACCAAAATAACTCCAGCATTAACCATATCAGCCATATCAGCCTCAACGTATGAAACACGAACTGGTACTGCAAGTTTACTAGAGGTTTGAGTTATACCAGTTGTTGTTATGGCACCACTAGTTTTACTGCTAGGATAGGCAAAATCATTAAGACTCCAACTACTAGTATTATATACCACACCCAAATGTCTCATTGAGCTTATTGGTAAACTCAAAAGTTGGCCCACAAACTCCCAGCTACAATTCATAACAGTGGGATTTTTACGACCAGTAGTAGGGTTGATAGGTTTATTAAGATGAAATTGTTTAACATATTGAAAAACATTAGTGTTTGGTTCTGGACTATTGCCACTAGTGCCATAAGGATTAATCATATATACATTGGCGTCTCTGGCCCACCCACAAGTATTTCCCACAGCAATGCTGGCCACAAGTGCTCCATGATTTCCTGATGGGTTAGCAACATATGTATATGTTCCATTTCCGCCACCGACAACTGCGTTTTTATGTTGGTACCAGTTATATTCTATAACTCTAGTTCCGCCTGTGCCATCAGCATTTACAGCCATTTCTGGATGATTGGTTTTGATATGGTCATCACAGATAACAACATCCACATTGAGTCCACTAGATGTAGTACTTATAGTTTCGCCAGGAAGCTCGTAGCCACCAAATACGTCGTTGCCCCATCCAGCGGGGCTGAATCCGTCAATGCATCTTTTTAACCCCCAATTGACATAGTTGGAAATGAACGAACCTTTACTCCAACCAGGAACAGTTTGTGTCCAAGTTGGGACAATTCTTAAACCAGCTTCATCTAAATGAAGCTCTACACTGGATACACGTGGGTCCTGTCTAATTAGTTCAACTTCTTCGGCAGTGAGTCTGTAACTGGTATTTCTACTACTGGGTAGTCTTTGTTCTACTGGTACAGCACGATCGGGAATGTATAAACTTCCACCTGGTGTTTCCATGTCATCGTAAAAATGATCAAGATCGTCGTGGCTATGTAAGGTAATTACGTATTCTTGTCTATTATTGCTGTCAGGTCGTTTGGGTTCTGATGCAAAGTTTTCTTGAGGTATAGCATTATCATCTAATATCATGATTAGACTTCTAATTGTAGTAAGGTTAATGTCACAGTGATTGCGGCACTACTGCCACCGAGATTAGTTACCCTAGCATAGATTGTGGTTGCCGGTGTGCCATCATTGTTAAATCCCATAACTGCTGGCGTCATTACCTGTGTCTGGGCACCAGTAGTAATAACTTCAGCTATTAGACCAGCACCAGCTAATGGATCAGAAGTTTGTGAACGGCTGTTGTCACTGGTTCTACTAGTGCTATCGGTATAAAGTCTCACCCAAGCAGCCGCTGAAGTTTGTACTTTATATAATACATAACCTTTAAATCCTGTAATGCTTAGATCAGCACTAGCATTACTGGCAATAGAACTTGTAGTAGCACTGGCTGTGGTCCTTGAACCTAATCCACTTCCGCCACCACCTCCAGTGCCAGCTGGGCCTTGTACACCTTGTTGACCTTGGCTGCCTGTTGTTCCTTGTACACTGCCAGCTACACCTTGAGAACCTTGAGCACCTGAACCTGTAGTTCCCTGTATGCCTTGGCGACCCTGTACACCCTGAGCAGCCTGTGCTCCTTGGGTACCTTGACGACCTTGTAAGCTAGTGCCTTGAGTACCTTGACGACCTTGAAATCCGTCATTACCTTGTACACCTTGACGACCTTGACCTGCATATGCACCATCAGTACCTTGAAGCCCTTGTCTTCCTAAACCTTGAGTTCCTTGACGACCTTGTGTGCCTTGAAAGCCCTGAGCGCCCTGTAATGGTGGTGATGTTGCCATGATTTACCCTTAGTTAAACTGCTGTAGCCGAGCCAACCCAGTCCCAAGCACCATTATAGTCACGTTGATTTAACCATTTAGCAAACTTTGCCGCATTTGCATCTGCCGCAGCTTGGTCAGCAAATTCAGCAGGACTTGGGAAAGGAATTACTTCAGGCGGTGTTTCTCCTGGGTTAACAACACGTGGTTTTACTATGTTGCTAATTGTTTGATTTAGTTCAGCAGATGTTGCTGTGATATTATATTGTGCCATTATGTATGTCCTTTAATTATGGAGTTACGACAATCATTTCGCCAGTTGTTGGATTCCAAGCTACTTGATAGAATCCAGTGGGAATTGAGCCGCCAGTTACTTGGCGTAGTGACTGAACTACTAGTGTTCCTTCGCCAGCACTTTTTAATTCACTGCCAGTAGCATTGATTACAATACTATTAGGGTATTGATTATATTGAGCAGCATACGCACCAATTGCAATGGCATTGGTTCCTTGTCTTCCTAGAACACGGAATTGGCCTCCAGCATATATAGGACCGTTATTGGGTAGAGTTGAAACTGTAAGGGTATTAGTTCCATAGTCTACAGCAGTGATATATGTATCTGGACCATTACCGTAACCGTTATTATAAATCACCATACCGGCCTTAACTTGGCTAGCATCTGTAACTTTTACTAGATAATCTGAACCATCACCTACATCTTGAGCAGCATTAACATATATATCGTCCTCTGTTCCTTGGCCAGCTTCTTGACCAATAGCAATAGCATTTGATTGTTGTTCATTAAGACCAGCGTGACGACCAATGGCCACAGCGTAATTTTGTTGATCTTCACGTCCAGCCAATGCACCAATAGCTACTGCTTGTTGACCTTGACTATTTTCTCCGGCCCAACGTCCTATAGCAATAGCACGGAAATCTTGATCGGAGCGACCAGCTTCTTCTCCAATGGCCACTGCGGCAATGCCTTGTTCGTAGTTACCAGCTTCGTATCCAACAGCAATAGCATGTTGCCCTTGATTGTCATTACCGGAGTAAGCACCAACGGCCACTGCTTCGTAACCTTGATTGTCGTTACCAGCACCACTGCCAATTGCTATTGAATCGTCTTGTTGATCATCGTTACCAGCATAGTATCCAATAGCAATAGCTTGACTACGTTGATCATATGCACCCGCATATCGTCCAATAGCGACAGCGCTTCTGCCCTGATCACTTTCGCCGGCACTACGTCCAATAGCAACGGCACTTCGATCTTGGTTCTCATATCCAGCTTCATGACCTATTGCAATTGTGGCTGTTGATTGACTGATTCCAGCATCAGTTCCAATAGCAATGGAATTAGTGTCGCCTTGATCAGTAGTTCCACTACCTATGGCAATTTGTCCATCATCGCCGATGCCAACACCGCCACCACCACCTGCGTAGTCTAAACTTGCCCAAACCGTGGTGCCATCACCAATTTTAAATTTATTAGTGTCGGTTTCAAATCCTGGTTCGCCCTGTGCTAGTATGGCAGTGGAATTGGTCCAGTTAAGGGCAGTATCTCTTCTTAATTGAATCTTGCTGGTCATTGTTGCTATCTCCGTTGTTTATATTTAGTATTTTTTATTTTAGTTATTAGTATGGATCAACAATTAGGAATACACCTGTTGATACATTGGAATAACAAACATATTCTAAAAATGTACTTTGTCTACCACGATTAAGAACTGAATTACTTCCTGATACTGCTTGATCCGCAGCCACTCCAGTATTAACAAGTATACTATCTGTAGTAGTATTTTGAAGAATAACTGAGCATCGTTTACCAGCAGTAATATTTGTAAATGCAATTGTGGGGGGATCTGTTGGATCTTTGATCAATATAATTCCATCTTGACTAAAATCTATTGTTACTGTTGATGTGCCTGGTGAAGTTACTGATACAGATCTTATAGTCGAACCATATGCTACAGTGGGTGATGGACCTTGTAGTCCTTGCAAGCCTTGGCTACCTTCAGTGCCTTGTATACCTAGCTCACCTGGACTACCTGGATCACCTGTTAAACCTTGTATACCTGGTTCACCTGGGCTACCTGGATCACCTGTCAAACCTTGCACACCTTGTATACCTGGCTCACCTGGGCTACCTGGATCACCTGTCAAACCTTGCACACCTTGTATACCTGGCTCACCTGGGCTACCTGGCTCACCTGGGCTACCTGGATCACCTGTCAAACCTTGTATACCTGGTTCACCTGGACTACCTGGATCACCTGTTAAACCTTGTACACCTTGTATACCTGGCTCACCTGGGCTACCTGGCTCACCTGGGCTACCTGGATCACCTGTTAAACCTTGTACACCTTGTATACCTGGTTCACCTGGGCTACCTGGCTCACCTGTCAAACCTTGCACACCTTGTATACCTGGCTCACCTGGGCTACCTGGCTCACCTGGACTACCTGGATCACCTGTCAAACCTTGCACACCTTGTATACCTGGCTCACCTTGTATACCTGGCTCACCTGGGCTACCTGGCTCACCTGGGCTACCTGGTTCACCTGGCTCACCTGGATCACCTGTCAAACCTTGCAATCCCTGTGTACCTGGCTCACCTAGATCACCTGTTAAACCTTGTACACCCTGACTACCTTCTGGGCCATTACTTGGACCTTGTACACCTTGTATACCCTGTGATCCCGGTGACCCATTGCCCCCATTTGCTCCATTTAGCCCATTTAGCCCCGCTGGACCTTGACCACCTACTAGACCTTGCAATCCTTGTGTACCTGGACTACCTGGATCACCTGTTAAACCTTGCAATCCTTGTGTACCCGATTCACCTGGGCTACCTGGCTCACCTGTTAACCCTTGTACACCCTGTGTACCTGGCTCACCTGTTAACCCTTGTACACCCTGTGTACCTGAGCTACCTGGCTCACCGGTCAACCCTTGCAAGCCTTGGTTACCTATAATCCCTTGTACACCTTGTGTACCTTGTAATCCATTACCGGTATTATTGCTGCTATGAACAAAGCCAACATCAAATAAACTACCGCAGTCTGTGGTGGAGCGGCTATCTGCACCGCTGCCACCATTAGTATTGATACTATTAAAATTAGCTCCTGTAACAAATAAACCAAAAATACTATCTTGATATGTTACCACATAGTTACTGCCTGATCCAAAATAACTGGTACCGCCAGTGATATTGCCGCCATTATAGGGAACGGCGCCGGTACTAGAACCAATATAACCATCACCAGTGATGTCAGTATATATGTAGTTGGCATTATCGTATTGGTCATTGCCACCATCATTAATGTATTCAGTTGGCCAATTGCCACCATTTAAGAATTGGAAATTAGAAATTAGCCCGCCTGCGCTATTATGTAATATAGTATTTTGATCGTAAAATGCTGATCTTAAATTGGTTAAGTTACGAATCTGACCTTGATTATCATAGATAACATTATCTATAACTATTCTAACAAATCTTAATAATAATGAAGTTGCTTTGGGTCCATTAGTATCACCGTATAATACAAACATAGCAACAAAATCACTGCCCATTAATCCATCAACTTTAAAAAGATCGCTATCGCCACTGTTGTCATCTATGGTAACTATTGGGGTCACCGATTGTTTATAAATTACAATTTTGCTTAGAGTTGTTTCATCGGAACTGTCATTATCATAAACTCTTCCGTAACTGGCTTTAAATCCTCTATAAGGCGGAATATCTTCTCCAGTATAGATCAATCCATTCCAAGGTGTTTCACCATCGCCATATTTGACTAGATTGTTATCAATGTTCAGACCAGGTTCACCATCCGCCAATATAGGGTTTAAGGTTTGCCAGTTGATGGTGCTATCTCTTCTAATTTGTATTCTGTTTGACATATTATGCTCCGCCGCCGTTAATAATTACTGTGTTGCTTGTTGTGCTGGAATTGCCACCATCGTAAGTTTCTCTAACACCACGCCTTGCTGACCCGCCGCATTCGATAAAGCTTATTAAGTTATCATATACGGCACTAGCAGTACCTCCATCTTGAGCAAAGTTTTCAATTGGTGATGAATTAACTACTTTAATTATTGTTTGTGTTTCGTTTTGATCACCAGCATTATTAACATTATATACAGCAAGATTACCGCCTTCGTTGCTGAGTTTGATATTGCCAAGATAAATGGATCCAGTACTCACGTATACGTGATGCCATTGACGATCTGGACTACCTAAATTATGTACATTGTCAGCGTTTGGTAGTATGTCACCTGGTGTTGTTAAGTTTCCATTAATACCGAACTTCCAATCATTGCTGTTTACTGTTAAATTAGTAGTTGTTGTCTCCGCACCTAATGTACCAGTGGGAGTTGGTTCTCCTGCTTGTGGTATGCCGTTATAGACAAAAACGGTCCAAGTCTCTAGATCTGTTGATTCATACCGATCGTTACTAAGACCTTCTCTAAGCCTCCATTTGCCTCCGAAGCCTGGGTTCAAAGGTTCTGTGAAAATCCTGCAATCGTTGCTTCCTAAATAAGTGTTAGCATCAACTTTAGTGTAGAGCTGGTTTAATACAGAAATAGCACCACCACTGATATTAACAACTTCGACCTGTGTTTCGTTAATAATTCCGCCATTAGGAAGTGTTAATGTACCATCTGTGCCAAAAGCCCATTTACTGTTAACCATTGTAAGGTCTACAGTTCCGCGTGTATCGGTAGTAACTAGTCCACCAAAGTCACTAGTATAAGAAATCTGTGAAACGGTATTTTTCCATTGTAAGTCTAAAGTACCATTACCGGCAACATTGGCATACAATACCTTGTAGGAAACTACCTGTCCCTGTGTCAGCACGACCACTGCTGAAGTGTTTATTACCGGGACTGGATCGATATCATCATCAATTACAATGAAATAATAATCGTCAGCGGATACGTTAAAGGTATAAGTTCCAGCTTCTGGTGCTCTAAAGTATCCAGTAAGTTCCCAAGTTTGATCAGGAATAGTAGTCCAAGAGATAGGAGTTACTGTGTCTGTAGTATCGGCAGTCCACGAGGATATCAATGCTATCAATTCACTATATGTTGGATTAGGGAGAGCGTACCCGCCTGAATACTCACTATAAATTTTTCTAATCAGTCCTGGTGTAGTACCAAGTTGAAGTCCTACATCGATAACTCCGCTGTTTGGTAATGTTAGTTTGCCATCTGTGCCAAATCGCCAAGTATAACTGTCGCTCGGTGTACCAAATGAAACTGTGTCATACCCACTGAATCCAGCGGTAATATCTTGAGCAACATGGATTTTCCACTGAAGTCCAGGTTCTTCAATGACATCTGTGATTGTGGCAGTTATGGGTGTTCCCCATGAGGTGGTCACCGTGTCACCTACGCTGACAAGGGAGCCCAAGTTGGGATAATCCTCGTGGTCAATAAAGAAACGCCAAACACCGCCAGGCGGCACAAGTTCATCTACTGTAAAAACTTCAATATTCTGTGGGCCAAGGCTTCTGTTGTTTGTGCTAGTGCCAATAACAACATCGCCACCGTTTCTTTCAATCTTAACATACTGGTCATCATCACCTAGATATATGTCGGTGATTGAAGGATCACCTGCTATCAAATGAATATGATGGTCTTCAGTACTACCAGATGTTGTTAGTGTAAGCGGTGATAATCCAGCAATACTAAACCCCGATGCATTGCTAAGGGTGATGGTGAAAGTTGTCATAGTACTTGAAACTGGTATAGTCCAAGTTATTTGTTTAGAAGGCTCACTAGTAAATGTTAATGTGCCTGTTAACGCTCTACCCAATTGTTGACTAGTACAATCAGTAAATGTATAGTCTACTGTTCCAGTAACTGGAGTAAGGTTATAATCAGGAATTATAGTTATAGTTATAGTATCACCGTCAGCGAATCCACCTGGATGATCGGAAGTAATTCCTTGAGCCCCTGTTGGACGAATTACCAAACTCTGTCCAGGGGCCGCTCCTGGTGGTGTAATAACTGTGGTAGTGGCTGTTTCACCTATAGTACTACCTTTTGGCAACAATAAGTTTTCATCGGAGCCAAACACCCATTCATGCATACTATCAGCACTGTTAGATCGAATGCATACATCGTCCGCGGCTGTAAGAGTAATGTCATCGCCATAGGCTTCAATCCACACATCGTCGGCAGCATTTAGGTTAATATCGCAGTCGCCGTTATATCCGTTCGGGCGAGTAACTTCAATAGTTAAATCTCCAGGAGTGGCTAATATGAATTCAGCATCACCATAACTTTCGACGGACATATCAACTACACGTTTCCAAATAGATGGAATAACACTAGTAAACTTTAGTATTACCAGTTGTCCGTCTGTGAGAGCAGTTCCAGTAAATTGAAGACCAAGATAAGGTGGATCAAAAGTCCAACTCATACCAGTATAACTATCTGGTTCAATCCAAGTACTACCATCGTCTACAGAGAATTGTGCATCGCCGACTAACTCTTCATTGGCTAATATAAATGCCAACAGAGCTGAGTAGTTTCTTAGATCAACTGTTAGTTGATTATTTCCTAAATTTTGTCCTATGTCTGCTGTGGTGTGTGCTACTGTGAATGCATTTTCAGTTGGTTCTTCATAGTTGTCCACGCAAATATATGTTTCACCTTCTGGTGTTAGTGCTATAGTTCCTCTAGTATCGCCAACAGCACCTTGAGGGAAAACTATGGTACGTTCTACTACACCGCCGCCACCTGTTTGATTTACCCATTCTGTGTTATAGTCATCGCTGTCGATTTTAGCAAGAACTTGTCCAGCACTGCCGCCTGAGGGAACGCCTACGCCTGGTGCCCCTGGTTCACCTGGACCGCCTGAACTACCTGGTTCACCTGGCATACCCGGGCTACCTGGCTCACCTGGACTACCTGGACTACCTGGTTCGCCTTGTATACCTTGTAGTCCTTGTATACCTTGTCCTTCTAAACCTTGTAGTCCTTGAATACCTTGTAGTCCTTGAATACCTAAATCAGATCCATTCCATTTAGTACCGTCGTATGTGTATTTTATACCGTTTGGACCAATGTATTCATACCCTACAAATAGTCCGCTATTTGGAAAATTAAGTGTGGCCATTATTGTATATTCCTATTATTCATATTTGATGCATCCTATTAGTATTCATGTTATAATCCAAACCTTGTTCTCAAGGAGCCATAGTTTTGTTTTATTTCGTCGGCGCTTAATGCTCGTCCATATATAGCACACACTCCCATGTCACCACACCAATAGTTGTCTGATCGAGCTACTGCTTCCGTTCCACTGTTTATAAATTGATTAAATGTTATGCCAGTTGCTGGTGTGCCTATCTGCTGTCCGTTGACATAATACGTCAATACTCCACCGGTGGTTTGGGTGGTAGCTACCACTATCCACTGATTATCTGTTACAGTAAAAGATGCGGATATTGAGCCTGACCAAGGTGAATTGGAACCGGTGCTATAATGCATTTGCCAAGTGCTTCCTGACACATGATACATGTAGGTATTGAAGTTGCGAGGGTTGCCGGAGCCACCAAACAAGTTACGATAAGCGGCATTGCCGGTGTTGGCATTAACCGTTCTAATTGCAAACATTGTGGTCTTACCGGTGAAGGCCACATTCATTTTAGATGTTGTTACAGGAGCATATTGATTAGTACCATTAAAGCTAAAGTAACTAGCAGAACCGGCACTGGTAAAAGTTGGACCGTTGGTCAAGGTAGCATTGTTTTGATAAGTGCTAAGGTCTGTCCAGGTAGTTCCAGAACCAGAATAACTCAAACTATTTCCAGCGTCTAAGTAAAGTAGAGCACCGTTACTATTGAACGATGCATCGTAGACTGATATGTTGGTTAAGGATACGCCTTGAATATTCATTGTTTATCCTAATCTAGTATAGCCGTAATCCACAGTCTTACTGCTTCCACTGTTATTTGTTATACCAAATGTAAACACATTGGCAGTGGTCGTAGACACCGTTGCAGTACTAATATTGTTCGCAGTTCCAATAATTTGAGTGGGTATTGCAGTAAGCACTAACTGATTACCGTCTACATAATACCAACCATAACTACTACCTAGTACCGGCACATTAGTGTTAGTCACAACTACTGTGGCTGTATATGCTACAATACCACTTGGAATATTTCCTCTAACCCATATTGAGTAAGTACCGTTTATTGGTACTGTAAGACTTACTGTGTTAGCTCCTGCAGCCAATGTCCAACTTCCTGTATAAGATGCAAACTTAGTTGCAAACACAGTGCCGCCTGCTGTCAAGTTAGCATTGGCACCAGGCATTAAAATATCACCATTTTCAGGCAAGGTAAATGTTCCAGTATTATCAAATAGGTAACTGTAACTGCCAGCCACCAAGGTTACATTGGGTTCTGATCCTATAATGTTACTTGCTTGATTTACAGTTAGATTGGTTAGCTGTGAACCATCTCCAACAAACTTTCCGCCACCTGAAACAGTGATATTGCCACCTGAAGGTGCAGCCAAGTTACCATCTGCACCAAGTACAGCTTCCTTAACACCGTTGACTAATCTATCTTCAGCAGCCCGTGTACCTTGAACACCTTGATTACCTTGTACGCCTTGAGCAGCTTGTGTACCCTGTATACCTTGTACACCTTGTATACCTTGTATACCTTGTACGCCTTGAGCAGCTTGTGTGCCCTGTATACCTTGTCTACCTTGGATACCTTGCTGACCCTGTATACCTTGAGCAGCTTGTGTACCTTGTGTACCTTGTATGCCTTGGCTACCACCTTTGGGGCTAGCATCAACCCAACTTGAATCATAGTAGAGATACAGTCTACCATTAACAGTATCATACCATAATAAATCAGTATCTGAGGGCGGAGTATCACTTTCGTAGATGCCAGGACCTTGTGGCCCAGTTATACCTTGAATACCTTGTGCTCCATTTCCGCCACCACCACCGCCAGCAGCACCTTGCAAACCTTGAGCACCTTGAACAGCGGCACTGGTGACAGATATTAATAACTGATCTTGATGAAAGAAACCACTTGTTCCTTTGCTATTAGAAGAAATTAAAGTTACAGGTATTTGCCAATAGCTATTGAATGTTCCAGGATTCACATTAGTTATATCACCAGTCACTAGCCAAGCTTGGTAACTGCCACTATCTGATTTGGATTGAATAGTAAGTTTTTGACCAAGATCTATTAAGCTTAATATAATATCAATATCTTCGCTGTTAGCATTAAGGTGACTGATGTTAACATTACTTGAGCTAATTTGATTGACATTATCCCAAGTAATATAACCTGCACCAGGATTTCCATCTAGTTGATTAAAATTGGCCGTATAATCAAATACACTGGTAGATGATCCATTAATACCACGTGTTCCTTGAATACCCTGATTACCTGTGATGCCTTGTGTACCTTGATTACCTGTAATGCCTTGTATACCTTGTGTACCTTGTTGTCCAGTAATACCTTGTGTACCTTGATCACCTGTAATACCCTGTGTACCTTGATCACCTGTAATACCTTGTGTACCTTGTTGCCCAGTAATACCTTGTGTACCTTGTGTACCTTGTGTACCTTGAATACCCTGTATTCCTGCAGCTCCACTAAGATCAGTCACATAAGCCCAAGTACTACCATTCCATAGATATAGTCTAGAATTCTCTAGGTCATTAGGATCACTAGTATTGATGATAGCAAATTGCCCAGTTATAATACCAGTCGGTGTTGTATCTGCTGTTAGTGCAGCCACAGATGAATAAGTTTTGGCAATAGTAAACCCTAATCCAGTATCTCCTCGACTTCCAGTAATACCTTGTGTACCTTGTTGCCCAGTAATACCTTGTGTACCTTGATCACCTGTAATACCTTGTACGCCTTGGTCACCTGTAATACCTTGTGTACCTTGTTGCCCAGTAATACCTTGTGTACCTTGATCACCTGTAATACCTTGT
>Ga0209299_1000228_pt1 | contig 31287 bp, 21 predicted proteins | sample S_140806_MF_Meta_FD_187326 | JGI IMG/M metagenome (GOLD analysis project Ga0209299, IMG submission 187326) | Freshwater microbial communities from Lake Simoncouche, Canada to study carbon cycling - S_140806_MF_MetaG (SPAdes) (version 2) | ecosystem: Environmental > Aquatic > Freshwater > Lake ...
TCAGGGGGGCGTTGCGAGGCCTGCGGTGGAGCAGGGGTACGGGTTCTGGAGATGAATTTTTTGCCCGATGTCGAATTGCCTTGCGAGAACTGCGGGGGCAAGCGTTACCAGCGGGATACCCTCGAGGTCCGCTACAAGGGCCGCAATATTCACGAAGTCCTCTCGATGTCGATTCACGAGGCGGTTCCGTTTTTTGACGGCCTGCCCCACCTCCGAAAGCGCCTGGCTACCCTCGAGAAGGTGGGATTGGGCTACCTCCAGCTGGGTCAGCCGGCAACAACTTTGTCCGGAGGCGAGGCGCAGCGCCTCAAATTGGCCGCAGAATTGGGCCGACGGGAAGGGGGACAGACTCTTTACATCCTGGATGAACCCACCACCGGCCTTCATATGGAGGATATTCGGGTTCTGGTCGAGCTTTTGCAGGCCCTGGTGGACAAAGGCCACACCGTTTTGGTGATTGAGCACCAGGTGGACCTGCTCCGAGCCGCTGATTACCTGGTGGATCTGGGTCCCGAAGGGGGTGCCGGGGGCGGAAACATCCTTTGGCAGGGTTTTGCCAGGGACTGGAAGGGCTTGGCGGGCCCCAAGGCAGGCCCCTTGCCCGGTTATACCCTGCCTTGTTTGCTGGGTCTCGCCTAACCAAGACCTTGATGGGGGTTCATAGGCCTCAAAATTGCGTTTCTAGGGCGAAAACGCAAATTCCCAGCTGAACCCTTACGCTGTACCTCCCTTAATCTTTGGAATTCCTCCAAGAAAAAGTGGATTTATTATTTGATAATCAAAAATTATTCCTAAATTTATCCACCTAACTAAATCGTAAAGGCATGAATACATCCTTGACAACTCTTATTGGCTCTACCAAGAGCGCTACGAATCGCCTTCCCAAGGCCGTATGGTCCTTATTCGTAGGGCTATGTTTCTTTGTAACAGGTTTGCTTTCTGTTCAAGCACAGACCGTTTTGGTCGATCCAGCCGGTGCTGGTGGCTTCAACTTGGGAACTGACTTTGCCTCCAACGGTTGGACCGTGGCCAACAGCGCCAACAATCCATGGATTTTGGGCCAGGCCAATTCAACGGCCCCTTTTGGAGGGTATTCAGCCTATATCTCTACCGATGGTTCAACGCCCGGTTACTTGAACACGGCTGCCACCTCCAATTTCTTTTGGAGGGATATCGTGGTGCCTGCCGGCCAAGAGCGGGTTAATGTTTCTTTTAATTGGCTTTCCGGTGGAGAATCAACCACCTCATTTTATGACTGTTGGCAAGTGTTTTTTGTTCCCTCGACAACAACACCTGTAGCGGCAGCCGCCAGTCCGGGCTTTGGGCTTACCCAAGTTCCTGCCAGTTTAAGTGGAGGAATCTTTGTAGGCGGTGGCAATCTTCAAAGTGCCACGGCTCAGACCTTCAACGGTGTAGCCTATTTGCCCGCAGGCTCGTACCGCCTAGTTTTCCATTGGAAAAACGATGGAAGTGGCGGAACAAACCCCGGTGCATCCTTTGATAATATTTCTGTTAGTTCTCAAGCGGCTGCCACATTCACATCTGTTGCTTCCGGGGATTGGAGTGCACCTACGACTTGGGGAGGTTCGGTACCTTCTATAGCTGATAACGCCATCGTGGCATCAGGACATACGGTAACGATTAATGCAGCAGGTCAGGGAATCCAAAATCTCACAGTCAGTGGAACGTTAACTTATGGAGCAACTCCAACAGAATTCCAAGCCAAGGACTTGACCGTATGGGGATTGCCCGCCCAATTAGCTGGTGGCGTGGTGAATGTCTTCGCCGGAACAACAGCCAAGACTCTTCGAGTTAGCGGTAATATAGTGAACCATGGCCGCATCAACACATTGGCCTCGTCCTCAGCCAATGGCACCCTGAACCTTAATGGATCTGCACTCCAGACCATTTCAGGTACAGGCACTTGGGGCGGTACAGTGTCTAGTGCTACATCTACCAACGAGGTGGGGGTGATTGGAATCCTAAGCATTACCAATAACTCCACGGCAATTCCCAACATTAATTATACCATGGGCGGCACATTGCGTGTACGTTCAACCTTGACCCTAACGGGTGCCACGAATTTGAACGGTGCAACCTTAATTCGAGGTAATTACGCAGGTGGTGGAACGCTAACTGTTAATGGGAATGCGGGGGTTTACAACGGAACCTATGGTCACTTTTGGACGTCAACAACAACAGGTTCCGCCTTTACGGCTGGTTCCGATCCTACTACAACGTCACAGTACCCACTTTTGAATAATGCTGGTGCACGCCGTTATTGCTGGGTTTCAAGGGCTGCAGCAACAGGTGCAACGGCTGGTGAGATTTATGCAACCTATTCGGGTGAAGGTTCATCCTTTACAGGTAATGCCTTTACTGATGGGGCCTATACCGTATCCAATTATTATTCTGGGACTTGGAGCATTTCTAAGGACGCCACCTACGCATTGACAGGTAGCACACACAATTTTGCCATTATAGCACCGGGGTTGTTCAGACCTGCATCTAGTAATAGTCGTGTTATGGTCAATGGAGGGACTTTTGTTGGCACGCATCAAGCAGGGAGCTCAACCCCTGGCGCTCAGAGGCTTGGAATATCGACTGCTGACCTTTGTTCAGTTAATGGTTTTGTGATGGGGGTTAATGCTTCTGATATTTGTGCGGCAAGTGTTGCAACATTATCAGAGAATTTTGATTCCTACGGAACAGGAAGCATCGTACCATTTTGTTGGGATCGTGTTATTGTGGGCTCTGCGTCCCAGACTATTACCTCGACCACGCCTGCATCAGGAACCAGAAATATTTACATGTATGGCTCTGCGCCTAATCAGTCTTATGTGGTTTTTCCACTCACTTCAGATATGGCATCCACCAGCGCAGGAACATACCGTCTGAAATTCAAGGCCCGTGTTTCAACGGGTCCCGGTCAATTAGCCGTAGGGTATTTTCCAAGCGCATTGACACCGGTAGGATTTGTAACGATACAGAATGTCGCGATAACAAATACTACCTATGGTGCGGAGACCGTTGTTAATATTCCCGCTGGTATTCCTTCCGGATCGAGGTTGGCTATAGCAAATTTGGGCGTGACAGGGGATTCCTATTATTGGGACGATGTGGTTTACGAGGCAGGTCCGGCTTGTTTAGAGCCTATCGCTCCTGTTCTTGCATCAACGGGTACAACGGGTATGCAATTCACCTTTACTGCGCCTTCGGTTGTGCCAGCCAATGGTTACGATGTTTATTTTTCGACTAGTAGTGCGGCACCTACGGCCGGTACTTCGGCAAGTGCAGGGGCCACCGCTTCAGGGTCAGCTGGAGCAATTACCGGCTTAACGCCTAACACAGTTTACTTTGTTTGGATTCGTTCTAATTGCGGCTCAAGCGGTGTTAGTGCTTGGTCTGGCCCTATATCCTTCCGTACTCAATGCGAGCTGTTCAATATGCCTTGGTTTGAGAGTTTTGAATCAGCCCAAGGCACAGTCACCTGCTGGACCGGAAATTTTGCAAGCTCCGGGGGCACCAACGGTTGGCAATATATCCGCATGACCCCTGGAGGTTCTGCTCCTTCCAATCAGAACCCTCTCTTGCCGGATACCTTGGCTATGCGTTTGCCAACCTTTGATATTTCGTCTGGGATCTCCTACAGTCTGAATACCCCCCAGTTCAATTCTTCGGCCTTGGCATCCGTATTGACTTTCAATTATGCCTATGCAACCTATGCCACAGAGAATGATCGTCTTGAAATTCTGGCATCCTCTGATAACGGCGCCAATTACAGCAGTCTTGAAATCATGAACGGCGGACCTACAGGTCCTCTGAACACCGGAGGTGTAACGACTTCAGCCTTTGTTCCTACGCCCAGCCAGTGGGGTACCAAGCGTATGCGCATTCCTGCTGGCACCAACAGGGTTTCATTCAAAGGAATCTCGGCATATGGTAACCATATGTACCTGGACAATATTTCTATGACGCCATGTCAACCAATTGCTTCTGCCTTGTCGGCTACCATTTGCCAGGGTCAGACCTACGCTTTTGGTTCTCAAAGTCTTACAACAGCAGGTACTTATAACCGTACGGTTAGCGCCGCTAACGGTTGTGACTCTGTTATCACGCTTACGCTTGATGTTTTACCGGCCAGTGCAACGGCTCAGTCTGGGTCTATTTGCCAAGGTCAGAGCTTTGCTTTTGGTCAGCAAAACCTCATTGCCACCGGGACTTATACGAGGACCTTGGTCGCTGCCAATGGTTGTGACTCTGTTATTACGTTGAGTTTGGTGGTTCGGCCTATCACCACAGGTACGGTGAATGCATCGATTTGTGCAGGGTCTTCCTACACGTTTGCGGGTCAGTCCTACAGCACGTCAGGCTCTTACACCGCCACAACGACTGGTTCTAACGGATGTGATTCCATCACGACTTTGAATTTGACTGTATTGTCTTTGCCGACCGCTACGATTAATCAGACCGTTCCATACGGCGGATCCTTCGCGGTATGTGGGCAGGTTTACAACGCATCAGGCACGTACACCAAAGTATGTTCCGGGGCTGCAGCAAATGGTTGTGATTCCATCGTCACTTTGAACCTGACCGTTCAATTACCTCCAGCCGTGGTGATTTCTAATGCGAATGCCTGTCAAGGTGACACGGTGATTGTACCCGTGTCTTTGCTTCGTGCCAACGGCGTTGGGGCCATTTCTTTGGCGATTAATTACGATGCCACCAATTACACCTTCGTCGATGCCGTAAACATTGACCCCAGTCTTTCAACAGTTTTGGTGAATGCGGGTGTCTTCAACGGTGTGAATCAGGTTAGGGCCGGATGGTATGCGACGGCCAACGCCATTAATCTAAACGGCCCCATGTTTGGGCTCCGCTTTGTAACCCCTAATGCATCGGGTACCAGCTCACTCTCGTTTGATTTGTTAACCCCTGGTAATTGTGAAATCGCTGATTTTGATGCCATTCCTTTGGCTGATGTGGGCTTTACCGGTGGTCAAATTTCTGTGACTGCCGAGTTGAACACGGCTATTTCTGCGAGCATTTGTGCTGGTTCAACCTATGCCTTCGGAACGCAGACCTTGAATGCTGCAGGTGTATATACCCGGACCTTAACTTCTTCTACAGGTTGTGATTCTATAATCACCCTCACACTTTCTATCCGTTCCCATAGTTCAGCAAGCATTTCGGAGTCTATTTGTCAGGGCTCAACCTTTGCTTTTGGATCACAGAACCTTGCAACAGCCGGTACGTACACCCGTACCATCACGGCTGCCAACGGTTGTGACTCTGTTATTACTCTTAATCTCGAGGTTCGTCCCCTTTTGACCTCAAGCTCTAGCGCAACGATCTGTCAAGGTTCGACCTATGCATGGGGTGGGTCTACCTATAACACGGCGGGGACTTTTACCCAAACCGCTATCGGTTCCAACGGATGCGATTCAGTAGCAACGCTGGTGTTGACAACTCTTCCTGTTTCAACGTCTACCCTAACACAATCGGTTCCTTTCGGTGGAAGCATTACTGTCTGTGGTCAGGTTTACAACACTAGCGGAACGTTTACCAAAGTTTGTGCGGGTGCTGCTGCCAATGGTTGTGACTCGGTCGTAACGATTAATTTGACCGTTCTCCCACAATGTATTTCGCCATCCGCCTTGGCAGTTTCTTCCATCACCGCATCCGGTGCCAGCTTTGCCTGGACTGCTGGAAGTACTGAAACGCAGTGGGAAATTTCAATTCAAACAACTACGGGTACACCTACGGGCAACGGGACATCCATAACCGCCAATCCGTATATCGCCACTGGGTTAACTTCGAATACATTGTACAGAGTGTATCTCCGTGCAGTTTGTAGCCCAGCTGATAAATCCTTGTGGATAGGTCCGATTAGCTTCCGTACTCTTTGTAACGTCTTTACATTACCACTGTTTGAAAGCTTTGAAACAGCACAGGGAACAACTTCTTGTTGGTCTGGAAATTTTGCCGCGGGTACCACACCGGGATGGCAGGTGATTCGATTGACAGCCGGTTCAGCCCCATCCAATCAGACGCCAGCTCTTCCTGACACTTTGGCCATGAGGATTCCGTTTTACGGCATTGAATCAGGCTCATTTAGCCTAAACACCCCGACCTTCACTGCTAATCCGGTTGGGGCAGTTCTATCTTTTAATTATGCTTACGCTGCCTATTCCGCTGTTGAAATCGATAAGTTGGAGATTTTGGCATCGACCGATGGGGGGGCTACTTATACCAGTCTCGAAATCATGAACGGAGGCCCAACTGGTCCTCTCAATACGGGCGGTACAACCACTGCATCCTTTGTTCCAACTACTGCTCAATGGGCTCTGAAGACCGTTAACCTCCCAGCGAATACCAACCGCGTTTCTTTCAAGGGTATTTCAGAGTACGGCAACAATTTGTACTTGGATAACGTGCGGGTTGCGAATCCTCCTCCATGTTCAGCTCCGACGGCTCCTGCTGTTGTTGCCAACAGCGTTGGTTCATCCACCGCATCCATTTCTTGGACAGCGCCTGCATCGGCTCCGGCAAACGGTTATCAGTTGTTTGTCAGCACTTTGACTACGGCTCCAACAGGTACGACCGTTCATACCAACACGGCAACTGCAACCACTGCCGCCTTGACCGGGTTGACACCGTTCACAACCTACAATGTTTGGGTACGGTCTTCTTGTTCTATTGGAACTTCTTCATGGGTGGGTCCTGTTTCCTTCACCACCAACTGTTTGGAGTCCAATGTTCCGAATACCGAGAACTTTGATAGCTATACCGCTACGGGTGGTACGGCCAATACCGGTACAGCTGTTCCTCCATGCTGGACCCGCACGAATGGTACATCCACCAGCTCTGCTTGGAGGGTATTCGCTTTGACCGGTTCAAACATTGGTAGTACCTCTGGCGATAATATTTTGGCGTCTTTCCCCACGGTAACCACGGCCAAGAGTGATTGGGCCTTCACCACCGGTTACAACTTGGTGGGCGGAACAACCTATACACTTCGTTTCAAAGTTCGTGCTCCAGGCAATGGACCAAACCGTGAGCGTTTGGGTGTTTACCTCGCTACAGGAAGAACATCAACTGTCATGTTGGCTGGTTCTCGCATCTATAATGACTCAGCATTACAGGCCGCTGGTTGGCAGTCCAGGTCAGCTCGCTTTACACCTACTACCTCCGGTGTTTACTACCTGGGTATTCGTGCTTACTCCGTCGCTAATGCGGGTTATATCGGCATCGATGATTGGTCTTTGGAGCTTACGACCAGCGAAATCAGCGGCGTCCTACGTTACCAGGGCGGTGCATCGGTTCTGGATAACAGTACGGTGTCCATCAGTGGTGCGGTAACCGCTTCAACAACGACTGGTGCCAACGGCGCCTTCTCGATGACAGGCCTTGGAAACGGAGCGGTTTCGTTGACGGCCAGCACCAACAAGGCTTGGGGTGGTATCACCGCAACGGATGCCTTGGCGACCACTCGTCACTACCAGGGTATTGGATTGGTATCGGGTTTGAATTTGACAGCTGCTGATGTCAACCTGAGCAATTTGGTGAACGCTACAGATGCCTTGATGATTATTAATCGTTTCAATGGTACACGTAACAGTTTCCCTGCCGGTGATTGGAAGTTTGAGTCCAAGAATTACAACTTGAACCTCAGCGAAGTGACGACCGATTTGTTTGGTATTTGCTTGGGTGATGTTAACAATTCCTACGCACCTGCTGCCGGTCGTCAATTCATCGGGTTGAATCTCAGTGAAAACGGCGTTCAATCTGCCAAAGACGGCGAATGGGTGGATGTCCGTGTGGATCGTAGCCTTGAATTGGGAGCTCTCTCCTTGGCCTTGGATATTCCTGCCGGAGTTCAGATCGAGCAAGTGGTTTCCAATCTATCCGGTGGTCGCTTTGATTACAATATCCACAACGGCCAACTGCGTTTGACCTGGTTTGATGTCAACGGTGTCAACCTAGAAAGCGGACAGTCCTTGTTCCGGATGCGAATCGCTACGGATGCATCGGTACCTGCCAAGGCTTGGTTGGTTGGTGAGGGAAGCGAAATGGCCAATCCGTTGGCTCAGGTCTACGACATGGTCGGTCTGCGCATTCCTTCATTGCGTAGCATGAACGATCAATTGGTCGCTGGGGTTTATCCTAACCCAACCAACGGTTTGAGCAAGCTCAGCTTGAGCCTGCCCGTTGCAGGTGAAGTGCGTGTACGTGCGGTCGATGTTCTTGGCAAAACGGTTGCTAGCATGAATATGCGTGCGACTTCATTGAACACCGATTTGAATTTGGACTTGAGTCACTTGGCCAATGGTCGTTACGAGCTGCAGGTTGAATTGGAGTCTAACGGTCGTACCTACCGCACCCGCGTTCCGGTTCAAAAGGCGCACTAAGCTTCATAGCGTACTTAATCAAGTTGCAAAGCCACCCCCCGGGGTGGCTTTGTGCTTGGTAGGCTTTAGATTTGGGTATGCGAAAAATTTGGTTTTCCCTGATTGCTTTGGGCCTGTTAGGAGCATCTTGCCATCGGCGATGCCCGGCCTATGCCCGATACGATGCACCCAAATCCGACGTTGTTTCGGAACATGCATCGGTGCGCACGGCCCTTTAGTATCCTCTGCCTGATGGCAAATTTTCGTCACGCTTGGTCTCTACAGGGTTCCCTGTTCTGCTTGGTGGGACTTTGGTTCGCTTTACGGACGGCATCGGTTGCGGCTCAGGGCAACGAATTTTTTGGTAGTTTGGAATGGGAACAGCGAAATGCCGGATCCTTGCCTGAGTTTTACAACGGGTATAGCCTAGGTGGCGGATTACACAGTTCTGGTTGGTGGTTGGGCGGGAAAATCATTCAGAATCGCACATTTGCCACCGAATCGCAGGTCGAATTGACGCTCTTTCGTTGGAAGCACCCCAACGCCTTCAAAACCCAGGCCAATCTGGATGACGGGGCCAGTATCTACACGCCCGGATTGTTGAACGAAACCTTTTCTTTTCAGGCTGGTTGGGGTACATCGTACTTGTGGATGGAGCGAGGCCTTCATCACGGTGTCGAGTTAAGGGGCACTTGGTCGGCTGGATTGAGCCTCGCCTTGCTCAAGCCTGTTTTTTTGCAGATTATCTATGCCAACGAGGACCTCGAAACGTCCAAGGACCAGCCCTTCATTCAGCGGGCCGAGGCCTTTGATCCCAACAAGCACAACGCAGGCAATATAGCTGGTGCATCTCCTTTTTACCGAGGCCTGGATGCGATACGGGTAACGCCTGGTTTCTATGCGAAAGGCGGGTTGGTCGCTCAATGGGGAAAACAGCGACGATCACCGCAGGCTGTGGAAATCGGCCTCATGGGGGGACTTTTTGTTAAGCCTTTGACCATGATGGCTTTTGTGGATCGTTCGCCCTTTTTGGCTTGTGTTTATTTGTCCTACCAAGTGGGCAGGCGCAACTAAAGGTTCGGAATTCATCCGAACACAGCCGTATTTTTGGGACCTGATGGAGGAGACCCTAACGATCGATCAATTACCGCAGCGCAAGCCACCTTGGTTGCGGGTGAAGCTCCCTACAGGACCTGAATTTCGCAAAGTCAGGGGCTTGGTGGACCAATACCGCCTGCATACTATTTGCGAGAGTGGTAATTGCCCCAATATGGGTGAATGCTGGGGGGCCGGTACCGCCACCTTCATGATTCTGGGGAATGTCTGTACCCGGGCTTGTTCCTTTTGTGCCGTTGCGACAGGTCGTCCCGGTGTTCTGGATTTGGAGGAGCCCTATCGAGTGGCTGAAGCGGTTCGTCGCATGGAGGTCAAGCATGCCGTGTTAACCTCGGTGAACCGAGATGAGTTGCCAGATCGCGGGGCCGGGGTTTGGGCTGCGACGGTTCGCGAAATTCGTCGCGTATCCCCGGGGACCACCATGGAAACCCTGATACCGGACGTCAAAGCGCATTGGGAAGCCTTGGAAACCATCATGGAATCCAAGCCCGAAGTGGTTTCTCATAACATGGAAACCATCGCACGGCTGTACCGAACCGTGCGTCCCCAGGCCCGCTACGAACGCAGTTTGGAGCAATTGGCCCGCATCAAAAAGGCGGGACTGCGAACCAAAACCGGATTCATGGTTGGATTGGGCGAAAGCCCCGAAGAAGTTCGGGGTATTCTGGCGGATTTGCAACAATGCGGGGTGGATGTTGTGACCATTGGTCAATACCTGCAGCCCACCAAAAACCATTTGCCCGTCCAAGAATACATCCGCCCCGAGCAATTTGAATTGTATGCATCCTGGGGCCTAGAAATGGGATTGGAATGGGTGGAAGCCGGGCCTCTGGTCCGCTCTTCGTACCATGCCGAGCGTCATCTCCATCCCCGCAATGCCGGGGCAACCCTTTCGTGATTTTTGTATTTTGTTATGAATTCCCCCAAAGATTTACCGCCGTTGGGTGATTGGGTCAAGGCCTGGGCCAAGCGGTACGGCCATACGGGCGCTATGCAACAAGAATTGTTACGAAATACTTGGGAACAAATAGTTGGACCTGCGTTGGCTTCCCGTACCCATGCGCTTCGTTGGGACGGAGGAAGCATTGTCTGGGTCCGTATGAGTGATGCAGCCTCTCAACAAGAGGTGCATTTGCGTCAGCGAGAATGGTTGGATGCTTTGCGTGTTGGAGAGGAACGTGCGCATCTCAAGGAAATACGAACTTATTAAAAAGATATGAGCAGACTTGTTTTGGTCCGGCATGGACAATCCCAATGGAATCTTGAAAATCGTTTTACGGGATGGGTGGATGTAGACTTGACCGACAAGGGCAAGGAAGAAGCCAGGGCCGCGGGCCTTAAGTTGGCCGGTATGAATTTTGACCGGGCCTTTGTAAGTGGACTGCGAAGGGCCGCTGATACCCTCTCGCTGATCCTGCAAGAAACAGGGCAGAATCAATGCCCCATAACGGCAGACCCCGCCCTCAACGAACGAATGTACGGGGAATTGCAAGGTCTCAACAAAGACGAAACGGTCGCTCGATTTGGGGCCGATCAAGTTCATCAATGGCGACGGAGCTACGATATACCGCCTCCCGGTGGGGAGAGTCTCAAGGATACAGCAGCACGGGTTCTGCCGTACTACAAGGCGATGATCGAGCCCTTGTTGAAACAAGGTCAAAACCTATTGGTTGTTGCCCATGGAAATTCACTGCGGGCCCTCATCATGGAACTCGAAAAATTAACACCTGAACAAATCTTACAATTTGAGCTGCCTACAGCCACGCCCCGGGTTTACCTTTTGAATCGGGACCTCGGAATAGAATCGGCCCAAACCATTTGAATGCGGGTTCAACCCTAAATTGCAACATGAACTGGAATTACGGATCCGATCGCGAAGCGGTAGACGGACTCAAAAAGCTCTACGGAGATTTTTTGCGCGAAACAGGAAAGGTCTTGGTGGGCCAAACCGACGCCATTCATTCGGTATGGATGGCTTTGTTGGCCAACGGCCACTGTTTTTTGGTTGGGGTACCCGGTCTCGCCAAAACCACCTTGGTTCAAACGATTAGTGCCGTCCTTGATTTGGATTTCAAAAGAATTCAGTTTACACCGGACCTAATGCCTGGCGATATTACCGGTTCGGAAATACTGGACGCGAACCGACAGTTCCGTTTTGTCCCGGGACCCCTCTTTGCGAACATGGTTCTGGCCGATGAAATCAACCGAACTCCGCCCAAGACTCAATCCGCCTTGTTGGAGGCCATGCAGGAACGGCAGTTGACCGTTGCAGGGCAGACCTATCCATTGCCCTCGCCCTTTTTTGTTTTGGCAACCCAAAACCCCATCGAACAAGAAGGAACCTACCCATTGCCAGAAGCGCAACTGGACCGCTTCATGTTTCAGATACGGATGGGTTATCCGACGTTGGCCCAAGAGGTGACGGTGGTTCGCCAAACGACGATGCCCCGCAGCGAAACTCCTTCCAAAGTTTTGGATGCCGCCGGGCTCCTGTATTTTCAGGAACTGATACGCCGAATGCCGGTGACCGACCATGTCGTGGAATACGCAGTCCGTTTGGCTGCTTCGACCCGCCCTGGAACCGAACATGCGGCCCAATGGACCAAAGAATTGGTGCAATGGGGTGCAGGCCCACGGGCCTCGCAGTACTTGGTTTTGGGGGCCAAATGCCATGCCGCCACCCTGGGGAAATACAGCCCTGATATCGAAGATGTGCAGGCGGTGGCGGCCGAGGTGTTAGCTCACCGGATGGTTTTGAATTACAAAGCAGAGGCCCAGGGATTGCGCCCGCAGGATCTCGTCGAACGTTTGCTGGCCGATTCGGGTTTTGGCACGAAATTTGATACCAAAAGGTAAACCAACCCGTTAACCTCTCTAAATCCCAACCTTATGTCTCTGGTCCTCATGCTCGGTATCATGCTAGCCTCTTGGCTGGTGGGTGCTCGTTTCAAAAGTCGCTTTAAGCTATACGCTGCAACGCCCTTGTCCTCCGGCCTGACCGGTGAGGAAGTTGCCCAGCGCATGCTTGCGGAACACAACATCAAGGATGTTCAGGTCATCTCGACGGGTGGACAATTGACCGACCACTACGATCCGACCAAGCGGACGGTCAATCTGAGTCAGGAGGTTTATTACGGGCGCTCCGTGGCGGCCGCGGCGGTTGCTGCCCACGAAGTGGGCCATGCGGTTCAGCATGCCACTGCTTATTCGTGGTTGCAATTTCGCTCGGCGATGGTACCTGCGCTCAGTGTTACCAGCCGGATCATGCCATGGATTCTCTTGGCCGGGGTGCTGACCTTGCAGGCCTTTCCACAGCTTTTGTTGGTGGGAATTGTTCTTTTTGCAGGGACTACTTTGTTCACCTTTGTGACCCTTCCAGTTGAATTTGACGCATCGCGTCGGGCTTTGGTTTGGTTGGATCGCAGCAATATTGCCCAGAGTCAGCAACATACCATGGCCAAGGATGCCTTGAATTGGGCGGCCATGACTTATGTTATTGCTGCACTTTCGTCCCTGGCAACCCTCCTGTATTACGTTTCGATTTTCATGAATCGTAGGGACTAAGTTCCAGGCACCGGTGCTGACCGATACCCATTGCCATCTCTACGCTGACGCCTTTGGCGATGACCTTCAGGCGGTTCTGCAGAGGGCTGTATCGGTCGGTGTTACCCGAATTTATTTACCCAATGTTGACCAAGCGACCTTGGAACCCATGCGTTCTTTGGTGGAGGGCTATCAAGGCCCCATCCAACTGAGAACCATGCTGGGTTTACACCCCTGTTCGGTCGAAGAGACGTGGAAGGAGGAATGGGAAGTCATCGAGGCCCTTTTGAGAGCAACCCACCCTTCCTCCAAAAGACCGGTGGCGGTCGGTGAAATTGGACTTGATTTGTATTGGAGGCAGGACAATTTGGCTTTGCAAATGGCTGCCATGATGGCACAAATTCAAACAGCCATTCAATTGAATTTGCCTGTTTGCTTTCATTCCCGTAACAGCATGGAACAGCTGTTGGATTGCACGGCTGGTTTGGACTTTAGGGCGGTTTATCATTGCTTTAGCGGAACCAAGGAACAGGCCGCAACGATTCTTCAAAGAGGCCAATACCTAGGCGTAGGGGGAACCCTCACCTTTGGATCCAATCGTGCTCTGAGGGATGTGATTGCGGGGGTGGACCGAACCCGGGTGATTCTCGAAACAGACGCACCATACCTGGCGCCGGTGCCCCACAGAGGCCAGCGAAACGAACCTGCCCATGTCTCCTTGGTGGCCAAGGAACTCGGGGCTCTCTGGGATATGGATATCGAAGAGGTGGCCGAAAGAACGACCCAAAATGCCTTGGCCTTATTTGAACCAGAACAGGCCCAAACCACCAAAAACGCCCATGCCTAATACGGGAAAAGGGGTTTTGGTTTTGTACACCGGGGGAACGGTGGGAATGCGGCAAGGGCCGCATGGTTTGGTTCCTGCATCGGTGGACGAGGTCTTTGGTCAGTTGCCGGCTTCGTTGCTTTCGGGACATAACGCCCCGACTTGGAGGTCTCTTGAGAATCCATTGGATAGTTCGGATTTGCAGCCAGAACATTGGCAACAAATAGCCGGAATTTTGGCGGAATCTTACGAGCATTTTGAGGGCTTTGTGGTTTTGCACGGGACCGATACCATGGCCTATACGGCTTCGGCTTTGTCTTTTATGTTGCAGGGCTTGGCCAAGCCGGTGGTCCTCACCGGATCCCAATTGCCTTTGGGTCATCGTCGAACCGACGCGGTCCATCACTTGAATTCGGCTTTGGAATTTGCTATGGCCCAAAAAGACAATGGCGAACCTCGTTTGCAGGAAGTCTGCCTGTATTTTCATAACAAAGTTTACCGCGGTAACCGCTGTCGTAAGAATCAGGCCAGCGGTTTTGACGCCTTTGAATCCCCCAATTATCCGGCCCTCGCAACGGCGGGGACCGCCTTGCGTTTTGATGAACAAGCGATGGAGCAGGGGCTTCCCGACCCCATCAACCGGCACTTGTGTTATCGATCGGCTTTGGATACCAGCATCGCAAGCCTTCGCATGTTTCCTGGCTTGAATCCAGCATTGGTTCACGGATTAACCGAGCAAACCGGAGTGCGGGTTTTGCTCCTGGAAGGATACGGCACGGGCAATATACCTCATGCTCCGGCCTTGATTGAAGCTTTGAGAACCTTTGTATCCGGTGGAGGTCGGGTCGTTGCCCTTAGCCAATGCGTTGGCGGCTTTGTGGATTTGGAAAGGTACCGTAGCGGTCGTCAATTGCTGGACCTGGGTGCCATACCGGGAAGGGATATCACCTTCGAAGCGGCCCTCACTAAATCCATGCACCTTTTGGCGAATCCTACGAGCGACTTAGGGGATTCGGACGATGACTTCGCAGAGCGCTTTGGTCAAAGCCTGGCCGGTGAAATCAGTCTTGGTTCCGAGAACGACCCCAACGACGCATAAGCCCGGGCAGATCCGCTTCGCGGTAGACCTTCTCCTAGATACCTGTTTACTTTGTAACAAATAATGCCCCATTTTATTTGTATAGTTATGCTTTCATAACATAAATCATTAAGTTAATTACCTTCGATTTAAGGTTGATGTCGGCCCTTTAGCTCTACTGTGTAGCTCAATAGAGCCAAAAACGACCACTTTTGCAGATTTGTCCGTATTTTTGCACCCCGTTGTCTGGTTTTGCCGGATCAAGAGGAGAGGTGTCCGAGTGGTTGAAGGAGCACGCCTGGAAAGTGTGTATACGGGAAACCGTATCGAGGGTTCGAATCCCTCTCTCTCCGCATCCCAAGCGAATCGGCCCGAAAGGGCCGTTTTGGTTTGGTGGGACGAAGGAAACTTGTTTCCTAAAGGACCACCAAACCAAAAAGGTCGGCATAGCCGACGATTCGCGGGGGTTATGCTAGGTCCCCCCTCTGGGATGTCCGAGCGCAGCGAGGACAATCCCACCCCCGTCCAGTCAGCGCCCCCAAAAACCCCGGACCACCGCCATGGCCCGCACGATATCTCCCTGAAAGAGTCGTTTGAGGACCACCAAAACATGCAAAAAGTGCATTTTGGGCAGGTAATGCGGGTAATGCTGGGTATAAAACCGTCGTTTGCTCCGGTGAAAATGGAATTCGCTGCGGACGCTTCGGTCGTGGTGCCGCTTTCCGCTGCCCGCCGTTGCCCCTTGAAGGTGAATAAAGTGGGAGTTTTTCTCCAACACCACCTCCAACGGACCTGCCTTGCGCAGGCGTTCGACGGTATCAACTTCTTCAAAATAAAGAAAATACCCCTCGTCCAACTGCCAATTCAATCGTTCCAGGGCCTCCCTGTTGAGTAGAAGCGCCGCGCCCGATGCGTAAACCACACCATCAGTAGGGTATGAATCCCCCTTCAAGACCAACCCGTGACCCTGGCTAGGCAGCCAACACCCCCCTCTGGTTTGCAGCGTACCGTCTTCGTTCAGGAGACATCCGCCCGCCATCACCGCCAAGCCTGGTCTTTGGATTCGGGTCATGGCTGACCATAAGGCGTTCAGAGCCCCTTCCAACGCAAAGGCATCGTTGTTCAATAACAAGACCCCCTCTACCGACGCGGAGCGAAGTTGGGCCAATCCTTGGTTGTTGGCGTGGGCAAAACCATGGTTGGAACAACGCAAGGTCCGTATCCTCCAACCCAAATCTTGGAGGGTTGGGGCATCCCCGTTCGGACTGTTATCAACCAAGACGACCTCTAGGTCTATTCCGCGTTGCTCTTGAAGGTGTTGCAGACATCGCAAGGTCAAAGCAGGCTGACCAAAGTGAACCACAATCACCCCCAAGGAAGGAATTCGATCAACCATCATTTCTCCAAAATGCTATTCAGGGCCTTTTAGGAACGCTTGATGGCCGTAACAAACCATTGATGGGTGAGAAAGTCATCGGCCCATCCCAGGCTGAGGCGGCTGAACAGGGGTCGAAAACGGGGCCCTTGCTGGTAATGCATGGCCGGTACCACTTGGATTTGTTCGTATTGAGATGGATCGGGTAAGCCCTGCGCATTTCGTCGCGCAAAAAATCTCAAATGCGTATGATCCAAAATGCCGTCAGGTGTATAACCAAAATCCCCTCGAACCGCAATCTTCCATAAAACGGAGATTTCTCGAATATTGGGAATAGAAATGAGCAGACGTCCACCGGGTTTAAGGTAGACGGACCACTTACGTAACACATCCCAGGGTTCCGCCAAATGTTCCAAAACATCCGGACATAACAACACATCAAAGGCTTTGCATTTCAAGGAAGGAATGCCCATGGAAAGATCACAAATATGGAATTCATCCAAAATTTCGTTTTGTTGAACGGTTCCTTCCAAGTTCATGAGTTCAACACCGGCCACATAGGCCGCTTTTCCGACTGTTTTGGCATGGGCCAACGTATAACCGCCCCCAGCCCCCAATTCAAGGATGCTTTTTCCTTCCACCGATCCAAGGCATCGCAGAACATCCATGCGGGCATGTTCAAAATAATCCGAAGGTTTGTTGAGATACGATTCCATGGGTTGAATACGGTTAGGGGTCAAAACGCGATAATCAAAGTGGATTAAGGTCTGCCTACGGAGTAAGAACTGGATCCGTCATTTGAATTTTTTTCCATAACACAATGGTAACGATGGCATTGATAATCATTCCAATTGCATAAGCGGTCACCGAGGCCTCCCACCCGTAGCGGGGTGTTGCCCAAAAAACACCGAATACATAAAGTGTTTGAAAGCTGATATCTATTAACACAAGCCAGCGGGCTTTTTTTCGAGCAAGCATGGCATTATGAAGCCCCCATACACCTGCCTTGATGACATCGGTGGCCAGATGCAACGGAAGGACCAATAGCATGGGACTAAAGGCTTGGCTGAACAAAAAGGTGATGGCTCGATTGCCCAAGAGTAGGACCACCAAAGCATAGATCCCAACCAATGCAGACGAACCCAAAGCCGCCTGAATCGAGAGCCGGGTATAGGTTGGACGGTCTTTGGCCTGGCTAAGAGCCGGCAAAAAATGAGAGGTCATCAAAGTTGAAATAACCGGAACCCATAGATTCCCAATGCGTTGAACACCTTCCCACCAGCCCGCTGTTTCGGCCGAAAACTCGGTCAGCAACTGCGATCGGATCAGAACCAGGACCACCTGGGTCATGCCCACCGAATAGAGGGCCATACCAACCAGGGGCCACATCGGCGAATGCAAAAAATTCCGATCGGTCCCATAGCGCCACGCCTGCAGCCACCATTCACCCAAGCGGGGTTTTAGATGCAGGTAGGCATAGACTGCCGGAGGGATTTGGGCCAAGGCAAGACCCAAGCAGGCACCTACCAAGCCCCCTTGATATCCCAGGATCCCAAAGAACAAAACTGTGCTACTGGTTTGTGCCATGTTTAGCAGGGCATTCCGACGATAATGGCGCTCCGAAGCGGCTTGGGCCAGGGCCCCGGCCCAAAAAGCCGACCCCAAGACGGTTATCGGTAGGATGATGGCCAGCCAAAGCGGGAAATCACCACCCAAAACCGGGTCCAACAGCCAGGGCAAGAGCGCCCACCAAAGCAGGGCCACCCCCAAACTCAGGATCATGCCCAAGGCGAGGCCCTTCCGAAGGTAAGGTTCTTCGTCGCGGCCTTCGCCTTTTTGCTGGCTCATGCCCTGGATGAGGGCGTTATGAACCGCGGCGCCCCCTGCATTTTGTTGCAAATACAACAAATTCTGGAATTGCCCAATTAAGGCCAAACCGGCAGGTCCGAACCAAAGGGCCATGAGCTTGCCGACCCCGTAGAGTCCGGTAAGTTTAAAAGCCGATTGAAGGATAGACCAACCCAGGGCTTTTTGAACAGGTTTGGAGGGTTTACGCAAGGCCATGCAGGGTTGGGTCAAAGGTAAACCCTGCTTTCTGCATCCATAACCGAAGCTACCAAGCAGACCTTCTTAACACGGACTTAAAATTTTGTTCACGTCAAGGTGATTTGGTCTTCATAGAGTCTTAAAACAGCCCGCTGAATTTTGAAAAAAAAAAGTCTGAAATGAAAAAAACCTTTTTCTTGCTGTTAGGCTTCATTGCCTTGTTGAGTTTACCGGGCAAAGCCAGGGCTCAAGGTCTTGCCTTGGGCCAAGTGAGCGGGCTCGTCGGTGATACCGTTATGGTTCCCGTGACCGTTACAGGTTCTGGATCCTTGGTGGTTTCGGCCATGACTTTGGGTGTCAATTACGACTCAACGCGCCTTCGTTGTTTGTCTTCGTTGGTGGACGTTCAGCCCGCCGTAACCACCGCTAATTTATTAACGAATTGCGGCTTCTTTTCGGGAACCGGTTCTGCATTGAATACCTCCGCTTCGCAATTCCGTTTGTCATGGTATGATTTGAACCCTGCCACCGTTTCAGGAACCTTGTTCAAAATACGATTCGTCATTCTGCGATCGGGCACAGCTTCTTTGGCTTGGGATTTGGCGACGCCGGGCTTGACCGAATTAGGGGATGCCGATGGCCTTCCCTTGCCTGGACTCACCTTTGTGAACGGTTCAGTACAGGCCATTTCTTTCCCATCGCTTTCGTTGGGTTCTGTTGCAGGTCGCGTTGGGGATACGGTATCGGTTCCAGTTAACATTCAAATGGACCCTGCTTTTACAGTCGGCGCGATTTCTTTGGCGGTCAACTACGACAGCACTCGCCTGCGTTGTGCAGGCTTGCCAACATCCGTACTTCCTGCGCTCAGCAATTCCCTTCTGGGTAACTGCGGGTATTTTTACAACCTAGGTGCCAATTTTTCAGATAGCGGATCCCAATTCCGGGCCGGTTGGTTTGACGCCAATGCCATCAATGTGAACGGCTTGCTCTTTAATATGCGTTTCGTTATTCTCCAGAGCGGCCCCACGTCCTTGTCTTTTGACCTCACCACGGCCGGTAATTGTGAATTGGCAGACAGCAATGCAGCAGCCTTGAACAATGTTACCTACAGCGGCGGTGTTGTGACCGGTAACTTGGGCAGCATTGCCTTCGGTTCTCGATTCAAGACGGTTTCAGAAAACGGTAGCGGTGCCTTCATCCCGGTGACCCTATCCAATGTAGCAACCCTACCTGCCAACGGTTCTTTCCGCATCTCTCTGCTCAGCACTTGGAGCAACGGATCCACGGCCGATCTCAGCGGTTGGCAAACCCAACGCATCAGCGTTTCCAATACCCCTACCGCTATCCAAATACCGTTAACCATCAACAACGATGCATCTGTAGAGGATGACGAATATTTGGTATTCAAAATCGATAGCCTTGAAGGTTTGACTTTGACCGGGGCCGATTATTTTACTTATTTCATCACAGACGATGATAGACAGGCCCCTGTTTCCAGTGGTGCAGTGGTCATGACTCCCTTGGCTAGCTTTGATCCCACCCCAGGCCTCGCAGCCACAACCGAGGTGGTGGCTTACGATCCGATTAGCAAAAGAGCTTATTTGAGCTCTGGCGTTCAGCGCCGTTTCGACATGGTTTCTTTGGCCAATCCATCGTCACCCGTGACTTTGGGTTCGGTGAGCATGCAGCCCTACGGCGGAATTACGAGCTTGGCCGTCAAGCCCGGTTTGTTGGCCGTTGCCAGCCCGGATTTGATCGAACAGAACCCTGGACGTGTGATTTTCTTTGATACGTTGGGTAATTACAAAGGCCAAGTAACGGTCGGTGCCTTGCCTGATATGATCACCTTTACGCACGATGGAAAATACCTTTTGACAGCCAACGAAGGTCAGCCCAATACGACCTTCTCGGTAGATCCCGAAGGTTCGGTAAGCATCATCGATGTTCAAGACACCAATTATGTTCAGTCGGATGTAACAACCTTGAATTTTACAGGTTTTAACGCCCTTAGTGCTTCCTTGATGGCGTCGGGTGTTCGCAAGGGTTCAACCATCGGAACCTTGTCTCAAAACCTTGAGCCAGAATATATTACGGTTTCTTCTGACAATGCAAAGGCTTGGGTAACACTCCAGGAAAACAATTCCATCGCTCACTTGGATTTGGTTAACAAAATTGTGACCAACATTACGCCTATGGGCATGAAGAATCATCAGACTGCTCAGAACGGTTTCGATGCTTCCGATAACAACGGGGTTGTTTTGATGACGAACTGGCCGGTAAGGTCCTTTTATATGCCGGATGCTCTTGCTCAATTCACGGTAGGTACCACCACGTATTTGGTGACCGCCAACGAAGGAGATGAGCGCGAGTACACGGCCTTGAATGAGCGCACCACCGTTGGCGCCGTCAATTTGGACCCAACCCGCTTCCCCAATGGCGCCATGTTGAAGGAAACCCATGCCTTGGGTCGCCTACGGATTACCAACCAAAGCGGAGACTTGGACGCTGACGGTGATTACGACGAATTGCACATGGTGGGCCCGCGTTCTTTTGCGATTTACAATGCCGCCACCGGTGCCCAGGTTTACGAGTCCAAGAACCTGATCGAGTCGATTGTGTTGGCCGACCCAACTTGGGGCCCCTTCTTCAATGCCGATAGCGAAAGCAATACCCTCAAAAACCGCAGCCGCTCCAAAGGCCCTGAGCCCGAGGGTGTCGCCGTTGGTAAAATCGGCTCGCGTACCTTCGCCTTCATCGCCTTGGAGCGCGTTGGTGGTGTGATGGCTTTTGAGGTGACCAACCCATCCGCTCCGGTCTTTAGTGGTTATTTGAATACCCGTTCAACCACTGGTTTGGCCGGCGATCGCGGTGCTGAGGTGATTCAATTCTTGGGTCATGAACAGAGCCCCAACGGAAAGCCAATGCTCTTGGTTGCCAACGAAATCAGTGGAACCTTGGCCTTGTACGAAGTAGGGATGGGCTTTAATATTCTGAGTGGTCGATTGACCTACGCCAATACGCAGGCCACCGCTTTGGTGGGCGACACCCTGCGCTTGGTGAACACCAACGGTCAGGTAATCGCGTCCACCACAACAGGAACCGATGGACGTTTTAGCTTGGAGAATTTTGCGGCCGGTACATACCAAATCAAAGGCAATGCTAACCGTGCCTGGGGTGGGGTTAATGCCACCGATGCCCTCGAAGCCCGGCGTATTTATCAGGGTTTGCTGAATCCGACGCCCATTGTGGCCCTTGCAGCGGATGTAAACACCTCGAACTTGGTCAACAACACCGACGCATTGATGATTATTCGTCGCTCGAACGGTTCCCTTTCGTCGTTCCCCTCCGGAAATTGGCAGTACAAAAGCGGTTCCTTGGACTTTAGTTCGGGCCGCTTGCTCCAAGCTTCGGTGACAAGCCTCGCCAGTGGTGATGTGAACGCTTCCTATTTTGGAAGCACCAGCGGTCGACTTACCTTGCCGCGTCTGCTTCCTTCAAACACGGCTGTTGGGCTCGAACAGGGTCAAACACAGCGCGTGGCTGTTTTGGCAGGGAAGACCATGGAAATGGGAGCTATGTCCTTGGATTTGCCTTGGCCAAACGGACTGGAACTCGTATCGATCCGTGCCAATTTGGGCGAAAACGCTTTGTTGCATCATTTGGTCGATGGCCGATTGCGGATGGGTTGGGCAGCGCCCGAAGGACACAAGGTCCGCACCGGTGACGTGCTCTTTGAGATGGAATTGAGGGCCGAAGAGGGGGTTGAGGTTGATTTCTCGGCTCTGACCCTCGGTAGCATGAGCGAAATTGCCGATCCTATGGCTCAGACCATCACCGATGCCAGCTTGGTTATGCCTCGGTTGGCTTCCAAGTCTCGCCTGATGGGGGAACTACAGGTTTGGCCCAATCCGGCTCGTGATGTTTTGAATATCCAATTAGCCCTCGAGTCAGGGATTCATTCCTATTCGCTTGAAATGATCGATGCCTTGGGCCGCGTCGTCAAGTCAGATTACCAGGCGGTCACCGCTGGGGAGTTGCGTACCAAATTGCTTTTGGACGGCATTCCCTCTGGAACGTATTTGGTTCGCTTGGGCTTGAAAGACGTCTCCGGAACCACCAAAAACCTCGTACAGCGCGTAAATGTTCAGCCGTAACCTTGGTTCGCCATTCGAGTTAGCTTAATGGACAATGCCCGGATTCGTTCCGGGCATTGTTTTTTGGGGAGATGACCCATTTTGATGTCCAAAACCCTTATTATTGCCCCCTAAACGATTAAACAACCCAACGACCCTTTTTCCTTTCTATTTTTGTTCATCCATTTATAAACCATGAAAAAAATCGTTCTTTTTACCGCCGGCCTCCTTGCCATGGCCCTGATGGGTTTCGGTTTTGACGCCCAGGCTCAGGGTAAGACCGCACAGCCTGCTACGGCCAAAACAGCTGACACCGCCACCCAAACCAAGGGAGACACCGCAGCCAATTCACCATCTGATACGGCTGCCGCGGAGTCAGCTGCTCCTGTGAACGAAGGCGGAGATTCCATTCACTACGTTTTCAAGCAGAAGTTCATTGAAGGGGACGTAATCTGGATGGCCCCGGTTTTGATTTGCTTGATTTTTGGATTGGGCGTCATCATTGAGCGGGTTATTTATTTGAATTTAGCCACCACCAACACCACCAAATTGTTGGCAAAGGTTGAGGATTCCCTCAAAGCCGGGAACCTAGAGGGCGCCAAAGAAATTTGTCGGAACACCCGCGGTCCCGTTGCAAGTATTTTTTATCAGGGCTTGGAACGTTCCGGCGAAGGGGTTGATATTGCCGAAAAAGCAGTGACCTCCTACGGTTCCGTTCAAATGGGCCAACTAGAAAAAGGTTTGATTTGGATTTCTCTCTTCATCGCCTTGGCGCCCATGTTGGGCTTCCTTGGAACGGTCGTCGGGATGATTCAGGCCTTCGATGCCATTGAAATTGCTGGTGATATAAGTCCCTCTTTGGTTGCCGGTGGTATCAAGGTGGCTCTTTTGACCACGGTTTTTGGTCTGATCGTGGCTATGATTCTTCAGGTGTTTTACAACTATTTGATTTCCAAGGTTGACTCTCTTGTGAATACCATGGAAGACTCTTCCATCAGCTTGATCGATCTTTTGGTTAAATACGGTAAAAAATAAAATCATGGGCTCCGACTTCATGATTGACGCAGGACTCTATTTGTCCTACATCATGTTTTTTGTAGCCTTTTTGGCTGCTCTAGCATTTCCGATTTGGGAGATCGTAACGAGCATGGAAGCTGCAAAAAAAGCCTTGGTTTCCGTCGGTTCGGCGGCTATCATTTTTGGACTCTCTTATGCTTTGTCAGGGAACGAAGTACTTCCATCCTACGAGAAGTTTGGTATTACACCATTTTTGTCTCAACTCATCGGGGGTTCCTTGATTATGCTGTACATCACTAGTATTTTGACGTTCGTCCTACTTATTGTTGGCGAAGTAGTCAATTTTTTTCGTTGAACCATTTTTGCTTTTAGGTAAATATTATGGCCAGACCGGTTCAAGAAGTCAATGCAGGATCCATGGCGGATATCGCCTTCCTCCTGTTGATTTTTTTCTTGGTAACGACGACCATCGATACCGATAAAGGGATTGCGATCAAATTGCCCCCCATGCCTGAGGAGAATCAGCCTCAGAACGATATCAGGATCAAGGAACGCAATGTTCTCAAAGTTTTGGTTAATGCCAACGATATGTTGCTGGTGGATGGAGAGCCTACGGATATCAAGGAACTCAAGCGCATGACCAAGGATTTTATTGATAATCCTACCAAGAATCCTGATTTGTCTGAATCCCCTCAGAAAGCTATTGTGTCCCTCAAAAACGACCGTGGAACTTCGTACAACCTTTACATCCAGGTACACAACGAGCTCAAAGCGGCCTACAATGAGTTGAGAGATGCCCGGTCTCGTTTGTTATACGGACGCGCTTTGGAGCAATTGCCCGAGAGCCGTCAAAATGAAATCAAGGATTACTACCGTCAGGTTATTTCCGAAGCTGAACCCGAAGGTTAATACCCCCAATTCCCTGTCATGAAGCTCAAGAAAAAAGAAAAACCGACCCCGGCCATCAGTACTGCTTCGCTGCCGGACATCGTTTTCATGTTGCTTTTTTTCTTCATGGTGACGACGGTGATGCGTGAAACAGATCTCAAGGTGAAGGTTGTGGTCCCTCAGGCTACTGAAATTCAAAAGCTCGAGAAGAAGTCCTTGGTATCCTATATTCATATTGGGATTCCAACCGAAATGTACCGTGCCCAGTTCGGTACAGCCCCGCGGATCCAGTTGAACGATGCCTTTGCAACCCCTTCGATGATTGCTGAATTTATTGACAAAGAGAGGGCTGCTCGTTCTGAACAAGAAGTTCCTCTTTTGACCACCTCCATCAAGGCAGACCGGGAGGTCAAAATGGGAATTGTGACCGACGTCAAGCAAGAATTGCGCAAGGCCAACGCCCTCAAGCTCAATTACTCTTCCAGCTTAAGGACAGAGGTTTACTGATTCGGTGGCAAGTTCTCCGCTGGATCGGATCAAAGCCCCGGTGGCGACCGAATTGGACGGATTTGAATCCGCCTTTCGGGATTTGATGCGGAGCAAAGTTCCTTTGCTCGACTGGGTTACTCGATACATCGTTCGTCGCAAAGGGAAGCAAATTCGGCCTATGCTGGTTTATTTGGCCGCCCGTTGTTACGCGGAATGCGGTGAAAAATCACGCCGGGCTGCGGCCTTGGTGGAATTGTTGCATACCGCCACCCTGGTTCACGATGATGTGGTCGACGGAGCCCCCAAGCGTAGAGGTTTTTGGAGTATCAACGCCTTGTGGAAGAACAAAATAGCAGTCCTTATTGGGGATTACTTGTTGAGCAGGGGCTTGTTGTTGGCGCTGGATCACAAAGATTACCAAGTCCTGCATTTGACATCCAACGCCGTTCGCCGTATGAGCGAAGGAGAATTGTTACAAATCGAAAAGGCCCGCAAACTGGACATCACCGAAGAGGTTTATTTTGAAATTATCTCGGCCAAAACGGCCAGCCTAATGGCTACGTGTTGTGCGGTGGGCGTGGCGTCCGTTTTAGGTGAATCGGAGGAGGGAGTCAAGCGCGTGGAAGAGGCCCGGCAGTTCGGAGAAACCCTGGGCCTGGTTTTCCAGATGAGGGATGATTTGTTGGACTTTGACGGCCATCGAACCGGCAAGGCGCCTTTGGCGGATATCAAAGAAAAGAAGTTGACGCTGCCCCTGATTCATGCGTTGGGTCAGGTTTCCTGGTTGGAACGGCGGCGTTGGATTGGCCTAATCAAAGGGCAGCCCGCGGACCCTCGCAATGTGACTCGGATTGTGGAGTTCATTGAGTCCAGCGGAGGCTTGGCCTATGCCCGTCGGGTTATGCAGGGTTTGGTGGAAAAAGGTCAGCGTCAATTGGAGAGCTTTCCGGCCGGCTCGGCTCGGGACAGCCTGGGGGCCTTGCTGGTCTTTGCCGCTGAGCGGGATCATTGACCAGGCCCTTGAAAAGGATCCTCAAGAGGGGTTGTCCTGCTTGATTTGAGTGAGAATCGCTTCAACGATTTCTCGATGATTGGCCAAACGGGGAACCTTGTGTTGGCCCCCGAGTTTGTTTCGAGAGGCCAGCCATCGATAGAAGCTCCCCTCTGGAAGTACGACCACTTCGGGTTCCAACAGAGCCAGGTTTTTGTGTCTTTTGGCATCGTAATCGGAATTGCATAGCCGTAGGTTTTCGTCCAAAATTTGAACAAATCGCTGCAGATTATCGGGGGCTGTTTCAAATTCGATGAGCCACTGGTGCAGGCCGGCATGGCCTTGTTCCAAAAAGAGGGGTGCCGCCGTATAATCCCTAACCTGGGCCCCGCAGGCTTTGGAGGCAGCCCCAATAGCGGTCTCGGCATTTTCGGCCATTAATTCCTCCCCAAAGGCATTGATAAAGGAGCGGGTTCGACCCAAAACGCGGATGGTATAGGGTTGGGTCGAGGTAAAAGTGACGGTATCGCCTACTTGGTAGCGCCACAGGCCGCTGTTCGTAGAGATAACCAGGGCATAGGCTCGCTGGGTTTGGACCTGGTCCAAGCGCAAAACGGTTGGCTGAGGGTCATCGATTTCTTCGAGAGGGATGAACTCGTAATAAATTCCATAATCCAGCATGAGCAGCATTTCATCCCGATGCGGTTCAAGGGCCAATCCAAAAAAGCCTTCGGATGCGTTGTAGGTTTCCAGGTACCAGGTATGTTCCGATGGAAAGAGCCGTTGAAATTGGGCTCGATATGGATGAAATCCAACCCCGCCGTGGAAATAAACCTCCATATTCGGCCAAATTTCCAGCATGTTTTGTTTGCCGGTTCTTTCCAAAATTTGCCGACATATCAAGAGGATCCACGTAGGGACCCCGGCCATATTGGTAACATTTTCTTTGATGGTTTCTTCGATGATTCGATCCATCTTTTGTTCCCAATCGCCCATCAGGGCGACCGACAAATCGGGGGTTCGGATAAAGTCGGCCCAAAAAGGTTGGTTGTGCATCAACAAGGCAGACAAATCACCCGTGTAGCTGTTGGAATTAAGGGGGTTAATGGCTTGACTGCCTCCGATGGTTAGGCATTTTCCTTCAAAGAGAGCGTTATCAGGTCGGAGATTGCAATAGACTGATAACAAATCTTTGGCGCCTTTGAAATGACAATCCTGCAAGGCAGACTCGCTGACGGGAATGAACTTGCTACGGTCGTTGGTGGTACCGCTGGATTTGGCGAACCACCGTATTTCACCGGGCCATAACACCGAACTTTCGCCCTCCATGCTTCGTTGAATCCAGGGAAACAAATTTTCGTAGGTGTTCAAAGGCACCTTTTCTGCAAAGTCTTGGGGCCCCTGAAGGTTGGCGTAACCGTATTGTTCCCCCCATGCGGTGGTTTTGGCTTTGGTTAACAGGCGTTGCAAAACCTCGTTTTGGACATCGTGGGGGTAGCGCATAAAGAGCTCCATCTGGTGCATTCTTTTTTTGAACCACCACGAAACCAGCTGATTAAAAACGGACACGGCTTAGGAGATGAAGGTTTCCTTCGACGGCCTAGTCAAAGGATTTCCGTTTGAATTCAAAATTCCGACCCAGGTACAATCGGCGTACTTCGGGGTCATCGGCCATGGATTCGGTTGTTCCTTGGCGGAGGATTTTGCCTTCAAACAGCAAGGTAGCCTGGTCGGTGATGGACAAGGTTTCCTGAACGTTGTGGTCGGTGATGAGAACTCCAATGTTACGGCGTTTGAGGGCGAATATAATTTGTTGAATGTCCTCCACCGCAATGGGGTCCACGCCTGCAAAGGGTTCGTCCAATAACATAAAGGCCGGATCGGTGGCCAAAGCCCTGGCCATCTCGGTGCGACGTCGTTCGCCGCCGCTCAGCAAGTCGCCGCGGGTACGGCGAACGCGTTCCAGGTTGAATTCGGCAATCAGGCTTTCGGTCTTTTGGGCTTGGGCCACGCGGTCCAGGTCGGTTAATTCTAGGATAGCGCGGATATTATCTTCCACGCTCAGTTTTCGAAAGATGGAGGCTTCCTGAGGCAGGTATCCGATGCCCAAACGAGCCCTTTCGAACATGGGGAGTTGAGTCAAATCTTTTTGATCCAGCAAAACCCTTCCGCTATCCGGTTTGACAAGGCCGACCAGCATGTAGAAGCAGGTGGTTTTGCCTGCACCGTTGGGTCCGAGCAGACCAACAATCTCCCCTTGTTGAACTTGGAGGCTGACGGATTGCACCACGGCACGGCGTCCGTAGGTTTTGGAGATTAATTCGGCCTTGAGTTCCATTTTATTCACCACAAGGACGAAGATCGAGAATTCGCAATTGCATGTCGGATTGGCCCCTGTAATAGTTTTCGTCCAGGTTGTAGGCGATGTCAAAGGGTAAGCCCTTGGCCAAGAGGGGTAGCAGGGCTGCCTGCCCAAAAGCAATGGCCGGGAGGGTTGTCCGTCCGTCCTTTTGCTGCAGGCTCAGGCTCAGGTGATTTTGACCAACAATGCGGGGCGAACCGGGGGAAGCATAGACACCCCGGGAACAAAAGACAGGTTGTCGGTTGCCTTGTCCAAAGGGGGCGAATTGTTTTAGAATTCGAAAGAACTTGGGGGTAATCACTTCCAAAGGCATTTCGAGATCAATGGGCAGCGAAGGTCTTTGTTGCCAAGGTTCCAGCGTTGCGGCGACGGCTTCTTCAAACCGTTGGCAGAAATCCTCGTAAGCCGATGCCTTCAGGGTCAGGCCTGCCGCGAATTTATGACCCCCGAATTGTTCAATCGTATCAGCGCACTGTTGCAGGGCATTGTACAAGTCAAAACCCTGAACGGAACGTGCGGAACCGGTCATTTTATCACCCTCCAAGCAAAAAACCACGGTCGGTTTGTAAAAGCGCTCCACCAAACGCGATGCCACAATCCCAATCACTCCTTTGTGCCATTCGCTGCCACAGACCACGGTGGTCATCTTGTTCTCGGCTTGGTGCATGGTCAAAGCCTGATCAATCGCAATCCGTGTTATTTCGGTGTCTGTATCTCTGCGATCCAAGTTGCTGTTTTCGATTTCAGCCGCTAAACGGGCGCATTCTTCAGGGTCTTCGCTGACCAGTAGTTGAACAGCCAGGCGCGCATCGCCCATGCGGCCGGCTGCGTTAATTCGAGGCGCAAGTCCAAAGATCACATCGCCAAGGTCGAGGGTTGGCTTACGGTTTTTGTAATGTTGCAACATGGTCCGTATGCCGATGGATGGGTTGTTATTTAATTTTTGGAGACCGTAATGGGTCAGAACCCGGTTCTCGCCTGTCAAAGGAACCATATCGGCTGCGATGCTAATCGCCACCAATTCCAATTGTTCCAAGAGTTCCGACATCGGCCACTCAAAACGATGGCAGAGGGCCACCAGAAATTTGAAGGCTACACCGCATCCGCTCAGGTCCTTGAAGGCATAGGGACAGCCCGGTTGAAGGGGGTTGAGGATGGCACAGGCCTTGGGTAATCGATCGGAGGGTTTGTGATGGTCCGTGATGATGACCTTGAGGCCAAGGGTGTTTGCGTAGTCGACCTGCTCAAAGGCGGTGGTTCCGCAGTCCAAAGTGACAATACAGCGGAATCCGTTTTGAACGGCCCAATCGATTCCTTTTTGGGAGAGGCCGTAGCCTTCGATGCGCCGATCAGGAATATAGTAACCGAGATCGGCACAATACTTGCGCAAAAACCGATAAGACAAAGCGACCGAAGTGGTGCCATCCACATCGTAATCACCGTAAAGCAAAATTCTTTCGCCGTTATCAATGCATTCGGCCAAAGTTTCTACGGCCTTATCCATGCCTTTCATCAAGGCGGGATCTCCTAAATCGTTCCAATGAGGTCGAAAAAAAGCCTTGCTTTCATCAAAGGTCCGAATGCCTCGTTGAACCAATAATTGAGCCAGGTGTCGGTCGATGCCAAGGGATTCTGCCAAGGCGTTGATGGTATCGGAAGATTCTCGTTCCGGAAAAATCCAGGCTTTGGCAGGAACGGCAACAGGGGTCAAAGGGCGCACGGTTAGAAAACCTAAAGCTATTTCCTAAGGGCCTTCGTTTTGGCCTCTTTGTTCAAAAAACAAGGAGGCTGCTTCTTGTTCGGCTTTGCGTTTGTTGAAATTTTGGGCGGTGGTGACCGCTTGGCCGTTGACCCATAGGGTAATGGTGTAGAGGGTGGCTTTGCCTCCGTTGTTGGAGGTTTCGGTTTCATCGCAGGCCATGCGGTACTTGGCTCGGTGTTTTTGGGCCCACTCCAGCAGTCGGCTTTTGGGGTTGATCCCGCTTTGTTCGAGCTCCTCCCAATCAATGCTGTGGTCCAGGATGGCGTTTTCGATCCAGCGCCTTGTGGCAATCAATCCAATATCCAAGTACAAGGCGCCAACAAAGGCCTCAAAGGCGTCTGCTACCGAGCCTTTGCTGTTCAATTGCCGGTCCAGGTGCTTGCTTTTTTGGGCATGCTCTGGATCTTCTGATAGCCGAATGGAGGTCTCTTTGAGGATGGCATCCAGGCCCAATTGCCGACCCAAGCGGTCCAGAAACTCCCCGTTGACGACTTTGGAACGCATTTCGGTCAAAAAACCTTCTTGTTTGAAGGGGAATTTTCGAAATAAATAATCCGCGACTACCAGGTCTAGTACCGCATCGCCCAAAAATTCAAGACGTTGGTTGGTGCTGTGGAAACTCAGGGTCTTCTGGCCGTGTACCAAAGGATGGGTAAAAGCCAATTCGTAGAGACCGGCATTGCGAATGCGCAGGCCGGTGAGGGTGCGAAGACGCTTTTGGAGTTCCTTGCGAGGATTGCCGGATGCAAAAAGTCGGGAAAGCAAAGGCATTAAGCCCGGTAAGCTTTGAAGACGACCGAGGTGTTGTGACCACCAAAACCAAAGGTGTTGCTGAGAGCGGCCCGGACTGTGCGGTTCTGGGCTTGGTTGAAGGTCAAGTTGATGCCTGGATCAAAGGCGGGGTCGTCGGTAAAATGGTTGATGGTAGGCGGAATAATTCCTTCGCAGATGGCTTTGATGGAGGCAATGGCCTCGACGGCGCCGGCTGCTCCCAGGAGGTGACCGGTCATGGACTTGGTTGAGGAAACATTCAGTCGGTAGGCATCCTGGCCAAAGACATTTTGGATGGCCTTGATTTCGGAAAGATCCCCGAGGGGGGTGGAGGTGCCGTGAACATTGATGTAGTCAATATCGGCGGGCCCCAAACCGCTGTCTCGCAGTGCATTTTTCATAACCAAGGTCGCACCCAAGCCTTCGGGGTGCGGGGCTGTGATATGGTGGGCATCGGCTGAGAGGCCGGCACCCGCAATTTCGGCATAAATACGTGCACC
>Ga0209299_1000229_pt1 | contig 31270 bp, 29 predicted proteins | sample S_140806_MF_Meta_FD_187326 | JGI IMG/M metagenome (GOLD analysis project Ga0209299, IMG submission 187326) | Freshwater microbial communities from Lake Simoncouche, Canada to study carbon cycling - S_140806_MF_MetaG (SPAdes) (version 2) | ecosystem: Environmental > Aquatic > Freshwater > Lake ...
GGGCGGGCCGCCCAATTCGGCTACGGGCGGGCCGCCCAATTCGGCTTCGGGCGGGCCGCCCAATTCGGCTTCGGGCTTGCCGCTCAATTCGGCTTCAGCGCCGTAGAACTGGGTGATGAACTGCTCCACCAGTTGAGCCTGAGCGGAGTCGCCCGGGTCGCCGGGCTTCTCGACGATCCAGCCTCGCTGACCGCGAACACGGCCGCCACGCACGTGGAACACCTGCACCGCGGCTTCCAAGTCATCGTCGGCGAATGCGACAACATCGGCATCGGTGCCGTCTCCGAGCACGACCGCCTGCTTTTCCAATACCCGCTTAATCGCACCGATGTCATCGCGTAACCGCGCCGCCCGCTCAAAGTCGAGTTCTGCAGCGGCGGCATTCATCTGGCGCTCCAGATCACGGGCAAAGCGGTCGGTCCTGCCCGACAGGAAGTCACAGAAGTCACCCACGATCCTGCGATGTTCCTCCGCGCTGACTCGGCCGATACAGGGCGCCGAGCATTTATCGATATAGCCGAGCAGACAGGGACGTTCGATTTGCCTGTGCCGCTTGAACACTCCGCCGGAGCAGGTACGCGCCGGGAAGACCCGGGTCAGCAGATCCAGCGTCTCCCGGATCGCCCAGGCGTGCGAGTACGGTCCGAAGTAGCGCACACCTTTGCGGCGCGGGCCGCGATAGATCATCAGCCGCGGGAACTCCTCGTTGAGGGTCACCGCAAGCACCGGATAGGACTTGTCGTCGCGGTAGCGGACGTTGAACCGCGGATCGAATTCCTTGATCCAGTTGTACTCGAGTTGCAGTGCCTCAACTTCGGTGCCGACCACCGTCCACTCCACTTTCGCGGCGGTGGTCACCATCTGGCGGGTGCGGGGATGCAGGCCGGCGATATCGGCGAAGTACGACGACAACCGGCTGCGCAGGCTCTTGGCCTTCCCGACGTAGATCACCCGGCCGCGGACATCCCGGAAACGGTAGACGCCGGGTTCGACCGGGATGGAACCCGGCGCCGGGCGGTACGTCGCAGGATCGGCCACGCTGATCAGGCTAGTACCGGCACCAGACCGCCGGGGGTGCTGCACTACCGATAGCGATCCATCAACTCTCGGACGGTGTCCATGGCGGCGACCGCATGCTCCCGGTCGAAGGACTGGATGGCCAGTGCCGGGACATACTCGTTGTGGGCCAGGTCCACCCGGGCCCAACGCTTGCCGGGCGGGAATGACACGTCGACCACTTCATCCCACGGAATCAGCCGATAGCCCAGCACATTTCGGACCGCCAGACCCATTGCGCCAACTCTCAACCGGGGCCGGATCAACAGCAGGACCGCACCGGCCAGCACGGCCGCCAAGCCCGCCATCGCGAATTGATCAGCGGTTCGCAGGACTGGTCCGGTGGACCTGTCCTTGAGCAAGGCCGCCACTGCGAGTCCGGCAGCCATGATCAGTGCCGCGACGCCGTAGGCGTACCGAGCAACCGTCCGTGGCCTGAACTCGGCGTCCCAGTCTCCGCCGGCGCGAGTTTCGGTCATGCCCTACGCAGGTGGCGCAGCGTCAACGCGGTGGACAGGGCGGCCGCGGTGGCCTGGGCGCCCTTGTCCTCGACGGAATCCGGTAGCCCGGCGCGGTCGAGCGCCTGCTGTTCGTTGTCGGTGGTCAGCACGCCGTTGGCCACCGGGGTGGCGCAATCCAACGACACTCTGGTGAGCCCCTGGGTCACTGCATCGCAGACGTAATCGAAATGTGGGGTTGAGCCTCGGATCACAACTCCCAGTGCCACCACGGCATCGTGGTTTCGGGCCAGCTCCTGCGCCACTACCGGAATTTCGATCGCGCCGTGCACCCGAACCACGGTCGGATGGATCACCCCGCATCCCTCGGCCACTTTGCGAGCGCCATCGAGCAGTGCGTCACAGATTCCGGCGTGCCAGGTACTCGCGACGATGGCAAGTTTCACATCGGAGGCGTCCATATCCGGAACCGCCGGGACACCAGCACCGCCGCTCACTGGAGCGCGCCCTCGTCGTAATCCTCCAGGCCGTCCAATTCATGGCCCATCCGATCGCGCTTGGTCTTGAGGTAGCGGATGTTCTCGGCATTGGCCCGCACCGGTAGTGCGACTCGTTCGATGATGTTGAGCCCGTAGCCGTCCAGGCCCACGCGTTTTGCGGGATTGTTGGTCAGCAGGCGCATTGACCGCACGCCCAGATCGACCAGGATCTGCGCACCGATCCCGTAGTCGCGGGCATCGGCGGGCAATCCGAGTTCGAGGTTCGCGTCGACGGTGTCGGCACCGGCATCTTGAAGCTGGTAGGCCTGCAACTTGTGCATCAGGCCGATGCCGCGGCCCTCGTGGCCGCGCATGTAGAGCACCACGCCACGATCTTCCGCGGCGACCATCTCTATGGCGGCGTCCAGTTGCGGACCGCAGTCGCACCGTTGCGAGGCGAACACGTCGCCGGTGAGGCATTCCGAGTGCACCCGAACCAGAACATCGCGGCCGTCGTTCTCCGGACCGGCAATATCGCCACGCACCAACGCGACGTGTTCGACCTGGTCGTAGATATTCCGGTAGCCGACCGCGCGGAACTCACCGTGCCGAGTCGGGATCCGGGCCTCGGCCACCCGTTCGACATGCTTCTCGTGCTTGCGGCGCCACTCAATGAGATCGGCGATGGAGATCAAGGCGAGTCCGTGTTCGTCGGCGAAGACCCGCAGCTCATCGGTCTGGGCCATGGCGCCTTCGTCCTTCTGACTGACGATCTCGCAGATTGCCCCGGCCGGTTGCAGACCCGCCATCCGGGCCAGGTCGACGGCCGCCTCAGTGTGACCGGGGCGACGCAGCACGCCACCGTCCTTTGCGCGCAACGGCACCACATGGCCGGGCTTGGTGAAGTCATCGGCAACACTCGATGGATCCGCCAGCAGTCGCATCGTGGTAGCGCGGTCCGAAGCCGAAATACCTGTTCCCACACCATGTCTGGCGTCGACAGTGACGGTATAGGCGGTGCCGTGCTTGTCCTGGTTGATCGCATACATCGGCAGCAGGCCCAACCGGTCGCAGATATCGCTATCGAGCGGAACGCACAGATAACCCGAGGTGTACCGGACCATGAAAGCGACCAGTTCGGGTGTGGCCTTCTCGGCGGCGAAGATCAGATCGCCTTCATTCTCGCGATCCTCATCATCGATGACAACGACGGCCTTACCCGCAGCGATGTCGGCAACCGCCCTTTCGACGGTGTCCAGTCTCATCATCGTTGCCGCCTGCCTGTTACCCGATTAACCAAAAACTCTGTTGGAATGCCTGGTAATACTGCTGGATTCAGTATGAACCACCAAAAATGGCCGGTTAAGACCAGCGCTCGCCCAGGAATCGCTCGACGTACATCGCGGTTCGGCGCCACCTTACGCTGTGCTTATCGTGCCCGATCACAGGCGCAGTCCTACCGCCGCAGGGCCAGATATCTGTGAGCTGACCGGAAGGATGTTGAGCCATGACCACCGGCACCAACCCTGCCGCCGCACCACCCGCCGGCACCGCATGGGTCGGCGAGTGGGATGCACAGTTCGATGACCGCGTGTACGGCGCCGATCCGGTGACGGTTGGCGATATCGCGGCTCTGTTAACCGGAGTGCAGCACCGCAACGGGTCAACCGTCAGCGGTGTCGCGGTTCGGGTAGACGGCGGCGTGGTCGTCGGGGGTCGGGAGTTGCCCATCGTGGTGGACCTGACGCCGGCCCAGGCGCGCGAGTTAGGCGAGGTCCTGATCGGGTTGGCCGAGAATGCAGAGTCTCTGGACGGGATCGGGCCGGAACCGGCGACCCGGTGATGACCTCGTCTCTCCTAGTCGCTCGCAGCGTCTTTATGGAACAACAACCGCTCGACGTATTTCGCGATCACGTCAACCTCGAGGTTGACCGGCGCACCGACGGCAGCGCTGCCGAGAGTAGTCAGCGCCAGTGTGGTGGGAATTAGTGAGACCTCGAACCATTCACTGGTGGCTTCTGCTCTTCGCCCGAGAGGCTCGTCGGCACCCAGCGCAGACACCGTCAGCGAGATGCCGTCGACGGTGATCGAGCCCTTTTCCACCACATACCGAGAGATCTCCCGCGGCAATGCGATTCGAACCACCTCCCAGTGCTCCGACGGAGCGCGCGAGATCACCGCGCCGGTGCCGTCCACGTGGCCCTGAACGATATGACCGCCAAGCCGGCTGTTCACAGCCGCGGCGCGTTCCAGATTGACCTGGCTGCCCACCGCGAGTGCCGCCAGGCTGGAACGGTTCAGGGTCTCGGCCATGACGTCGGCGCTGAAGCGGCCCTCCGGGAGTACGTCGACCACGGTCAGGCACACGCCGTTGACGGCGATGGAGTCGCCGTGCCGGGCGTCGACGGTCACCACGGGTCCGCGGATGATCAGACGCGCAGCATCGCCGAGGTCGTCGGTGGCGACGATCTCGCCGAGTTCCTCAATGATTCCGGTGAACACGGCCCCAATCTAGTCATGACCTCGGATCCGGCGATCACTCGGCCTCGCCGCCGCGGCACTGCCCGCCCGACCCACTACGATGCCCCTATGTCGACGACTCGCCGAATCTTCGCCGCCCTGGCCGCCCTGTTCGCCGCCGCCCTGCTCATCTCGGGCTGCTCGAAGACGCCATCTGAACCGCTACCGGACGCAGCCGGACTGCTGCAGCAGTCCATCGCCGCCACTAAAGCACTGCAGAGTGCCCACCTCGAGATCGTCGTCAACGGCAAGATCGACGGCCTGCCCATCAAAAAACTGGCCGGTGACCTGACCAATGTTCCGGCTGTCGCCATCAAGGGCAGTTCGACCATCACGATGGGCGGCTCGGATGTCGACATCCAACTGGTGGTGCTGGACGGCACCCTGTACGCGGCGCTGACTCCGAACAGCTGGCTCGATATGGGTCCGGCCGTCGAGGTCTACGACCCGTCGGTCATCCTGAATCCCGATTCCGGGCTGGCCAATATGCTCGCCAACATCACCGACGCCAAGGCACAGGGCTTCGAGACAATCGGGGGCGTGCCGACCGTCAAGATCACCGGCACTGTCGCGGCCGCCGCGGTGAACAAGCTGATCCCGCAACTGAAGGCCAGCGGACCGCTGCCGGCCACAGCCTGGATCGAGAAAGACGCACCGAACCAACTGGTTCAGGCCCAGGTCGACCGGAGCGACGGGAACAACGTGCAGTTGACCCTGTCCGAATGGGATAAGCCGGTCACCGTCACCAAGCCCGCGATGTGATGCCGCAGGCCCCCGCTATCGACAACACCCCGAACGTCGGCCGCGGCCGACGGGTCGCGATCGGCGCGGGTAGTCTCGCGGTCCTGCTCGGGGCGCTGGACACCTATGTCGTGGTCACGATCATGGTCGACATCATGCGGTCGATCAACATTCCGATCAACAAGATCCAGCAGATCACACCAATCATCACCGTGTATCTGCTGGGATACATCGCCGCGATGCCATTACTGGGACGGCTGTCTGACCGGTTCGGCCGCAAACTCGTGCTGCAGTTGAGTCTGATCACGTTCGCCGCCGGCTCGGTGGTGACCGCGCTGTCCGGCGATCTGACCATGCTGGTGATCGGCCGCCTGATCCAGGGCATCGCCAGTGGCGCGCTGCTGCCGGTGACCCTTGCCCTGGCCGCAGACCTGTGGGCGGCGCGAAGCCGAGCCGCGGTGCTGGGCGGAATCGGGGCAGCGCAGGAACTCGGTAGCGTGCTGGGCCCGCTGTACGGCATCGGTGTGGTGTGGCTGCTCAACACCTGGCGGGACGTGTTCTGGATCAACGTGCCGCTCACGCTGATCGCCATGGGGCTGATCCACATCAGCCTCCCGTCACACGAGCGCAGTGACACACCCGAACGCGTCGACGTGGTGGGCGGCGTGCTGCTTGCGATCGCACTCGGCCTCGCGGTGTGGGGCCTCTACAACCCCAACCCCGACGGCAAGCAAATTCTGCCGAATCACGGTCTGGTACTGGTGGGGGGCGCAGCGCTGGCCGCGATCGCGTTCGCGGTGTGGGAGCGGTTCGCCACCACCCGCCTGATCGAACCGCGGGGGGTGAAGTTCGGCCCGTTCCTGACCGCCCTTGCCACCTCGATGTGTGCCGGCGCCGCACTGATGGTCACCCTGGTCAACGTCGAACTGTTCGGACAGGGCGTGCTGGGCAAGGACCAGAACGGGGCCGCCTTCCTGCTGCTGCACTTCCTGGCCGCACTTCCCATCGGAGCTTTGATCGGCGGTTGGATCGCCACCCGGATCGGTGATCGGGTAGTGGCTGTGGTGGGCATGGTGATCGCCGCGTTCGCCTACTGGCTGGTGTCGCAGTGGGGCGTCGATGTGCTGTCCGCCCACCACGATCTGGGTGTGGTCCGCCTGCCGGTTTTCGGCACCGACCTGGCGCTGGCTGGGTTCGGGCTGGGCCTGGTGATCGGTCCGCTCACCTCGGCGGCGCTGCGGGTGGTGCCTTCCGCCCAGCACGGGATCGCCTCCTCGCTGGTGGTGGTGGCGCGGATGACGGGCATGCTGATCGGCGTCGCGGCGCTGAGCGCCTGGGGTCTGTACCGGTTCAACCAGATTCTGGCCACCCTGCCCAGCACACCGGCGGACACCCTGGCCGCCAAGATCGCCGGCGAGGCCGTTCGCTACCGCACCGCATTCGCCATGCAGTACGGCTCGATCTTCTTCATCACCACCATCGTCTGCCTGGCCGGGGCCGTGTTCGCGTTGTTCATCGGGGGCCGCCAGAGTCATGCCGACGACGGATCAGATGTGACCGCACCGTCGAACAGTGGCGCGGGAATACCGGGCTAATCGCGTTGAGCCACCACCCGATCAACCCGCGGTGGGTAACGTCGCCGGCATGCTGGTGACGACATGCTGATCGCCGCACTGCGCGATTTGCAATGGCGCAAGCGCCGTTTCGCGATTGCCATCGTCGGCACCGGCCTGGTCTTCGCGATGACACTGGTTCTCACCGGCCTGGCCAACGGATTCCGGGTGGAGGCCACCCGGACCGTCGATTCCCTGCAGTTGGACGCATTCCTGGTCAAGTCCGGAGCGACCGGGCCATTCCTGGGCTCATCGGCCTTCCCCCCCACCAAGATGCAACTGCCCGGCGTGACCGCGTCGGTGCCACTGGTCTACGGAAGCGCGACGATGCCCGATGGCGATTCGGCACGCAGCGTCAACGTATTCGGTGCGCCAGAGCGCGGACCCGGTATCCCGGTGATGGTCGACGGACGTCCGCCGTCGGCTCCGGATGAGGTGGCGGTATCGACAACGATGGGCAGGGCGATCGGCGATACCGTCGAAATCGGTTCTCTCCCATTGCGAATCGTCGGACTAGCTGACGACTCAACTGCGCTGGCCGGCCAGCCCAACGTCTTCCTCACCATTCCCGGAGCACAGAAACTGTTGTTCTCCGGTCAGTCGCTCATCACCTCGGTCGGGTTGCAGGGCATGCCTTCCGCAGCGCCGGACGGATTTCGTATCGTCGACCGCGCCGGCGCAGTCGACGACCTACTTCGGGCTCTCAGTGGCGCGCGGCAGGCGATGACACTGATGGCCGGACTGCTCTGGTTGGTTGCAGCCTCAATCGTGGGGTCGATGATCTACATGTCGGCGATGGAACGCACTAGAGATTTCGCGGTCTTCAAAGCGGTCGGGGTGCCGACCCGTTCCATCCTGGCCGGACTTGCCATGCAGGCTGTCATCGTCGCGGTCCTGGCGGCACTGCTGGGCGGTGTGCTGTCGGTACTGCTCGGACCACTGTTTCCGATGCGGGTGGATATTCCGAGGATCGCGTTTCTGCTGCTGCCCGTCGTCGCGGTGACCATCGGCGTGCTGGCCAGTGTCGCAGGGTTGCGCCGCGCGGTGACGGTCGACCCCGCACGAGCATTCGGAGGGCCCTGAACCAATGGCGGACCTACGCATCAAAGACCTTGTGGTCGAGTACGCAAGCGGCCAGGAATCGGTACGTCCGATCAACCATTTGAGCCTGGAGGTCCCAGCCGGATCACTGGCGATCCTGTTGGGGCCCAGCGGATGTGGCAAGACGACGCTGCTGTCCTGCCTGGGCGGAATTCTCAAACCCACCGCCGGGCGAATCGAGTTCGGCGACGTCGACGTCACCGCCCTCGACGCCCGGGAGTTGTCGGAGTACCGCCGCAACACGGTCGGAATCGTGTTCCAGGCGTTCAATCTCGTGCCCAGCCTGACCGCCCTGGAGAACGTGCTGGTGCCGCTTCGGGCGGCCCGCATTCCGAAGCGCCAGGCCCACCAGCGGGCAGAAGAACTGCTGGATCGCGTCGGCCTGGCACACCGGATGTCGCATCGTCCCGGCGACCTCAGCGGCGGACAGCAGCAGCGCGTGGCTGTGGCACGGGCCATCGCGCTGGACCCGCCGCTGCTGATCGCCGACGAGCCCACCGCGCACCTGGACTACATCCAGGTCGAGGAGGTACTGACACTGGTCCGCGAACTCGCCTCCGGCGAACGGGTGGTCGTGGTGGCCACCCACGACACCAGAATGCTGCCACTGGCCGACAGTGTGCTGGAACTGGTGCCGCATCTGGATGCCACCGACCACGAACCCGAGACCGTGACCCTGACCGCCGGCGAGACGCTCTTCGAGCAGGGAACCATGGGCGACTCCATCTACCTGGTGTCGGCTGGTGAAATCGAATTGGTCCGCGAATTGGCCGGCGGCGGCGAGGCCGTGCTCAAAGTCGCCGGTTCGGGTGACTACTTCGGCGAGATGGGACCGCTGTTCGCCCTGCCTCGTTCGGCCAGCGCGCGGGCCCGAACCGACGCCGAGGTGGTCGGTTACACGGTGCAGGCTTTCCGCGAACTGCTCGGGTCCCTCGGGTCTCGGGATCTCATCGAGCACAGGGCTTTACATCGAGAGAGTTGACCCGAGCAAGTTGCCCCAGGGGCTATCGGTCGGGCGGCACGAGGCTGATCAACAGATCCGGTCCGATCCGTTCCACACCGTCGAAACGCCATCGCAGCGCACTCGCAATGCCGGCAACCCCGACATCGTCCACCGCGCTGAAGGGTCCGCCCAGCAGAACCGGCGCGATGTAGGCCAGGATTCGGTCAATGACACCGGCCCGGAGGAACGCTCCCGCGATGGTAGGGCCGCCTTCCACGATCACGTCGGTTCGAGCAGATAGGGCCCGAATCACCTCGTGCGGATCATGGGAATGCAACACCATGGTGGGCGAATCGCCAAGTGTCACATTAGATTCCGGCGGAATCTCCCTCTTGCCCACCACCACCCGCAACGGTTGACGCTCGGCGAGACCGCCGTCCGGCAGGCGGGCTGTCAGGCTGGGGTTGTCGGCAAAGACGGTTCCGGTACCGACGATGATGGCATCCGCGGCGGCCCTCCGACGATGTACATCGGCACGTGCGGCGTCCCAGGTGATCCACTGCGATGACCCGTCCGCTGCCGCAATCCGGCCATCGATACTGGCGGCGAATTTCCACGTCACATGCGGCAGGCCGGTGCGCTGTTTGTGCAACCACTCCCGTAGGGATCCCGCCGCCACCTCTTGGGCGCACACCCCGGAAATCACCTCGACACCGGCCGCGCGCAACCGAGCAGCACCACCGGCGGCGATCGGATTCGGATCGGCCACCGGGTAGACGACGGTTGCGATATTCGCTTCCAGGAGCGCATCTACACACGGCGGTGTCAGCCCGTGATGGTGGCACGGTTCCAACGTCACCACCGCTGTTCCACCGGCTGCACGCTTCCCTGCGGCCCGCAGTGCGACCACCTCGGCGTGTGGTCCGCCGTGCGGCGCTGTGGCGCCGATGCCCGCGATGTCACCGTCTGCGCTCACGATCACCGCACCCACCGGCGGATTCGGGTAGGTAGACCCCTTCACGCGCTGTGCCTGTTCGATCGCCACATGCATCGCGGCGGTGATGTGCGCGGGTGCGGTCATAGATGAAGATGGGGCGAAGCGAGACCGGCCTGACGGCGCAGGGCCTCAACGGCGGCACCCGGGTCGGCGGCACCGTAGACCGCTGAGCCCGCCACGAAGCAGTCCACACCGGCCTCGGCGGCCGCCTCGATGGTGTCGGCGTTGATTCCGCCGTCGATCTCAATCAGGACCGTCAGCTCACCGGAGTCGACCAAACGGCGCACGGCCGCAACCTTGGTCAGCACCTCGGGCATGAAACTCTGACCGCCGAAACCCGGTTCGACACTCATGATCAGCAATGTGTCGAAATCGCGAAGGATCTCCAGGTAGGGCTCGATCGGGGTACCGGGCTTGACCGATAAGCCTGCTTTGGCGCCCGCAGCACGGATATCACGGGCCACTGCGACGGGATCGTCGGTAGCCTCGGCGTGGAACGTCACGTTGTAGGCACCGGCTTCGGCGTAGCCCGGTGCCCAGCGCCCCGGGTCGGTGATCATCAGGTGGCAGTCCATCGGAATGTCGGTCGCCTCGAGCAGGCTTTCGACCACCGGCAGTCCGAGGGTCAAATTCGGAACGAAGTGCGCGTCCATCACGTCGACGTGCAGCCAGTCCGAACCCTCGACCGCCGCGGCCTCGCGGGCGAGCCAGGCGAAGTCTGCGGAAAGAATCGACGGTGCGATCATCGGCCGGGTCGGTGGTGCCATGGCTGCCACTCTAAGGCTTACGGATCCTTACGAAGCGCCGCGGCGAACATTGCGTCGGTTCCGTGCCGGTGCGGCCACAGTTGCACGTAGGGCCCGGCACCGAGGTCTGGAACCGACTCGAACAGGGGGCGCGCGTCCAGGGCGGTCACCGGATAGCGCCGCAGCGCGTCGGCGACCACGCCCACAGTCTCGACGAGGTGCGGCGAACAGGTCGCGTAGAGCACCACACCGCCGGGCCGGGTCAGGTTGATCGCCGACGCCAGCAGTTCACGCTGCAGCTTGGCCAGTTCAGGGACGTCGGCGGGGGTCCGCCGCCACCGCGCCTCCGGGCGCCGCCGCAGGGCTCCGAGGCCGGTGCAGGGCGCATCCACGAGGACCCGGTCAAAACCGCCGCTCGGCAGTGACGTATCGCGACCGTCGACACGCAGCACGTCGACCGGCAGTCCACAGGTGTTCTGTTCGACCATCTCGGCTCGACGCGGATTGGGTTCGATCGCGGTGACGGTTGCACCCCGCGGTGCGGCGATCGCGGCGATCAGGGCCGTCTTACCGCCCGGACCCGAACACAAATCGAGCCAACGGCCGCCGTCGGTACCGGTCAGCGGGGCAAGAGTCAGCGCGCGGGCCACCAATTGGCTGCCCTCATCCTGAACCAGGGCCCGGCCGTCCCGGATCGCGGCCACTCCGCCGGGATCACCGCTGCCGAGGTACACCGCGTAGGGCGAGTAGCGTCCGACCTCCCCGCCGACGGACTCCGCCAGCTCCGCGGCACTCAGGACGCCGGGGCGGGCGGCGAGGTGTACGGCTGGGCGTGCGTCGTCGGCCGCCAGAGCCGCATCCAGTTCGGCGGCGTCGGCACCGAGTGCGTCGGCGAACGACTGTGCGATCCAGCGTGGGTGCGCATGAACGAACGCAGCATGGCCGATCGGGTCACCGGCGGCCGGTGGTGCAAGTTCGGCCACCCACGATTTCTCGTCGCGTTTGGAAATAGCTCGCAGCACGCCGTTGACGAAACCGGCCCGTACAGAATCGAATTCGACGCCGGCCTGCTCGACCGTCGTGGACACCGCGGCGTGCGGGGCAACATGGGTCCGCAGCAGTTGATAGGCACCGAGACGCAACAGATCCAGCAGTACCGTGTCGATCTGGTCGATGGGCCGGCCGGCGGCCGAGGCGATGACGGCGTCCAGGAGCCCGCGGGTGCGGCAGGTGCCGTAGGTCAGTTCGGTCGCGAATGCCGCGTCCCGTCCGGTGATGCCGCGTTCGGTCAGGATGGCCGGCAGCGCCAGGTTGGCGTAGGCGTCTCGTTCGGAGACCGCACGCAACACATCGAATGCGGCACGCCGGGCCGGGTCGAGTTGGGCGCGCGGCCGGCGGCTCTGGCGCGCAGTCACGTTGCCCGCACCCCGGGTTCCAGTCGGGCGCCGCGGGCCCAGTCCGCGGCGGCCATTGCCTTTTTGCCCGGGGGCTGGATTTGACCGAGCAGAATCGGATCCGATCCGGTACCCACCCGCAGCAGAGACCGCTCCACCTCGATGCGGCCGGGTTCAAACGGCGCGCCGGACTCCTCGATGGTCACCGGTCCGAGCTTGATCCGCATGTCCCCCAGCATCGTCCATGCGCCCGGGTTGGGCGTCACCGAACGAATGCGACGCTCGATGACGTGTGCGGGCAGGTCCCACCGGACCCGGGCCTGTTCGACGGAGATCTTTGGCGCGAGGCTGATGCCGTCGTCCGGCTGCGGGATCGGACTGAGCGTTCCGGCGGCGATACCGTCCACCGTGGTCTCCAATAAGACCGCGCCCGACACTGCCAGCCGATCGAGGAGTTCCCCGGCTGTGTCGGTGGGCATGATCGTCTGTGTGAGCACGCCGTAGACCGGTCCGGAATCCAACGCTGGTTCGATTCTGAAAGTGGTTGCGCCGGTTACAGTGTCGCCAGCCGCGATGGCGGCCTGTACAGGTGCGGCGCCGCGCCACGCCGGCAGCAGCGAGAAGTGCAGATTGACCCAGCCGTGCGGCGGCACCGCTAGCATCCGGGCACTCAGCAGTGCACCGTAGGCGACGACAGCACAGCAATCGGGCGCGATCGCAGTCAATTCCGCGATGAACTCCGGGGAATTCGGCTGCTCCGGTCGCAGCACCGGGATGCCGGCGTCGAGGGCGAGTTGCGCCACCGGGGAGGGTGCCGGTTTCCCGCGCCGGCCGGCCGCAGCATCCGGACGCGTGAGGACGGCGACGACGTCATGGTGTGGGGAGTCGATCAGTCGGTGCAGCGACGGTAGTGCCGGTGTCGGTGTGCCCGCGAATACGATTCGCAATTACTTTGGCACCTGATAGAACTCGCGCTCGGCAACTCCCGCTACTCCAGCGACGAATATCCACGGGATAGTGGTGCGCAGGCGGTTCACAGTCGCCGCAGAGTCGTTGTAGTACTGCCGGGCGAAGGCCAGTTTGTCCTCGGTGTCGGTGAGGTTGCGCTGCAGATCCAGGAAGTTGTTCGACGAGTTGAGTTGCGGATAGCTCTGCCCCAGGGCCAGCACCTGACCGACGGCGGTGTCGAACTGCCGCTCGGCTGAGCTTCGTTGGGTCACGGATTTGCCCGACGTCGCGGAGGTCAGTGCGGCCTGCGCATCCGCGATGTGTCCCAGGACGGCCTTCTCGTGGGTGGCGAAACTTCCCACCGTGCTCACCAGGCTCGGGATCAGCGCAGCGCGCCGGGTCAGCTGTACGTCGATCCCGCCGAGCGCCTCATCGGCCTGCACATCGGCGGAACGAAGTTTGTTGTAGCCCAGCACGAATCCGATCAATACCGCTACCGCGATCACCAACACCAGAATCAACACGAAAGTCACCATGAACCTCCTCCTCCGCCGCCGCCTCCGCCGCCGCCTCCGCCGCCACCGCCGCCGCCACCGCCGCCACCGCTCGATGACGAGGATGACTGCGAGGCCGTATAGGCACCGATGGACGACGACAGTGCGGACTCGAAGCTGTCGAAACTAGCACCTCCCGACGACGATGAGGTCCAACCGGTGCCCGACGACGAGTGATACCAACCCGGCTGTGGAGGCACCTGTCCGGTCGCAGCCTGGTACTTCGCCGCCCACAACGCCGCAGCGCCGCCCGCCACCGCGAACGGGATATAGGCGGTGTAGAGGTCCTTCCGGGCGGAGAAGTCGAAGCGCGACTCCGCGGAATCGGTGGCCAGCATGCGGTGGAAGCCGCCCACTTCAGACCACAGTTGACGCCCGGCTGCCGTACGACGTGTTCCGACACCGCTGCCCCATACCGGCCGGGAAACAACAAAGAACACTGCAAATGGCAGCCCCCACAGGGTGATTGGAAATCCCCACCGGATGAAGCCGCACACAGCCAGGATCACCGCGACGATACTGGCGAAGCGTGGCCACATCTCCGCGCGACGCTTGACCATCAGGTCATCGTTGATCGCCCACTTCTCGACGGCTTCGGTCATCGTCGCTTTTGCCGTTGTCAGCCGTCTACCGGCCGACACCGACCCGTTGGCCGCGAATTGCCCACTGGGCAGATCCACCCCGAGTGCCGATCCGACCGCAGCGCTGACGGGATCCACCACGTCCCAACCGCCCGGGTCGCCGGTGGCGTGGACGGTCCACTTTGCGCCGCTCTGGTTGACTGACAGCAGGCCCTGATCGGCGAGGTAGAACAGGCTCGCGGTCAGAGCCTCGTCTGGCACCTGTTCGGTGCGGATGTATTCGCACTGCACCGGCCCGAGGCCCGGTGGCGGAGCGTATTGAAGCGGAAAGCCCGGCGACGGTTCCACAGTGGTCCGCCACCACAGGAAGCCCCCGAGGCCGGCGGCGGCGGTCAGACCCGCCAGCCACAGCGCGACCGGTACCGAACGGCCCAGCACCGGATCCCAGCGAAGCGACCATGGAACTTCGGCGCGCGCCGGGGTCGCAACGTCAACGCCGGCCCGAAGCGTGACCGGGGTGCGGGGTGCCAGGTCGGTGGCCGTCAGTATCACCGTGTTCCCCGCAATGGTGAGGCTTTCGCAGTCGCGACCCACGCCCGACCCGACTGAGCACTGCGCGCCCGGTACCGGGCCGGGCAGGGTGACCGAGACATCGGCGGCGAAGATCCGGTTGTTCCAGCCCGGTGCGATCACGTTCCAGAAGAACACCGACGGCGCCGCCGGGTCTCCGGTCGAGGACGCGAAATCCTTTGTGGCACCGGTGTCACCGGGATCCAGCACGCCGGCGATGCGGTAGCGGATCCGGAAGATGTGCGTTCCCGGGGTGAGGTAGTAATCGGCGTCGCCGATCTTGGCCACCAGAAATCGGTCGTTCTCTTGCCGCAGTAGTTGATATGGCACCGGTTCGCCGTCAAGTAAAATCTCGTCAACCTCGGGAACCTGCCGAAGGTGAGAGTTGTTGGCATTACCGACATCCCAAAACCGGAAGATCCCATGTCGGCCGGCCGGAAATTCGGTGGTGATGGTCTCGTCGGCCTGGAGCAGCCCGTCGCGATCGACGGCGAACTCCGCATGCAGGCTGGAAATCGTCACCGGATCGGAGACCGTGCTGCTGTCGGTGATGGGGCTGGACAACACCGGCCAGAGCAGGCCGAGGATGGTGAGCAGGACGGGGATCAGCCAGACGATGCCGCGGCCGAATGACTTCATCGCGCCTCCCCCGTCGCCTGCGGACCTCTAGCCTAAATGGCGCTCAGCCGATGTGCAGGGGGTCGATCTGCACCCGGACCGCGTCGTGGTCGTGCCGCGCGCTGGTGACCGAGACGGCCTGACGCAATGACGACGCCAGCGCAAGCCCCTCATCGCGTCGCACCCGGATCAGCATCCGGATGACAGAGTCAGTGGCGGCGGTGGCGGGCGGGCGGCGAACCCCGGGCGGGAGGTCCACCGGGCCCAGCACATCGGCGTCGCCAGGTAGCGCGGCCTCGGCGATCAATGCGTTTACCGCATCTGAGGCTCCGTCCACGACCGCGATATGGACGGCCGGCGGTAGTCCGACCGCGACCCGGCCGGCGAGTTCGGCTTCGGCGTGTCCGACCGGATCCCACTTGATCAACGCCTGGACGGTCGGGATCCCCGACTCGGCCACCACGACGACGACGCCGCCCGCCGCGCGGCAATGCACCTGCGCGGACGCGGCCATCCAGCGGCGCAGCGTGTCCTCGGCGGCGCGCAGATCCTGACGGCCCAGCAGCGACCAGCTGTCCAGCAGCAGCGCCGCACCGTAGCCGTCCGGGGTCCTCGGCTCGGCGCCCGGCGTGGCCACCACCAGGGCCGGTCCGGCACCGATCTCGGCGTGGATGGAGTCGCCCGCCGAGGTGATGACCGGAACGCCGGCGAAGGCCCGGCCCAGTTCCTCGGCGGTTCGCCGGGCACCGACGATCACCGCGCGCACGGAGCCGGCCCCGCAGCGCCGACACTTCACGCCGATGTCGATACGTCCGCACCACCGGCACACCGCCCCGTCCGCATCGCGGTCAGACAACGACAGCGGACCCACACAGTGCCGACACCGGGCGATCTCGCGGCAGCGGTCGCACGCCACCGACGGCAGGTATCCCCGCCGCGGCACCTGCACGAGCACCGGAGTGCCGCGATCCAGGGCGGCGCGGGCGGTACGCAGCGCCACCGACGGCAGCCGGGCGCTGCGGGCCGCGGGGTCACGTTCCTCGGCAAAGCCACTGTCGTCGAGCGCGACAACCTGTGGGGCCGCGGCCCGAACTACCGGCCGGGGTGCCACCAGATCGTGTGCCCAGCCACCGGCAACTAACGCCTGGGCTTCAGCAGTGCGGGAATAGCCACCGACCAGGGCCGCGCAGCGAAGCTGGTGTGCGCGCAGCATCCCGACCTCGCGGGCGTGCGGATAGGGCGCGCGGGGTTCAGCCAGGCTGTCGTCGCCGTCGTCCCACACGATCACCAGGCCAAGTTTGTCCACCGGAGCGAACACCGCACTGCGGGTGCCGATCACCAACCGGGCCTGCCCCCGTAACACCGACAGCCACCGCCGGTACCGGGCCGACGGACCCAGGCCGGCGGCCAGCGCCACCACAGCGGATTCATCGATCAGAGCGGTGGCAGCGGGCACCAGGGCATCGATATCTCGTTGGTCGGGGACAATGACCAGCACCCCGCGCCCACCACTGACCGCGGCTGCGGCGGCCTCGGCCAGCCGGTCGCACCAGGACTCCCCGGGCAGCGCCTGCCACGCCGCGCGGGCTGCACGCCCGTCGTGCAGCGCCTCCAGAAATTTCCCGCCACCGATGTAGCGATCCCACCCGGCCGCATCGACGGGTTCAATCACCGGCAGCAGCGGCACCGCCCGCGGGGCCTTTTCGGCGGATGCGTGCCGCGGCGGGATGGCCAGCCGCAGCACATCGGGCCGGGTGCCGGCATAGCGGGCCGCGACCGCGTCGACCAGTCGACGCACCTCGCCGGTGAGTACCGGCTCGGCGGAGATGACCCGATCCAGCCAGCCCAGCTGGCCCGCGTGGTCGGTATCGGAGCGGCGTTCCAGCACGAACGCGTCGACGAGCCGACCGTGGAAGCGCACCCGCACGCGCACCCCGGGTTGGGCGTCATCGGATTGTTCCGCCGACACCAGATAGTCGAACTCACGGTCCAGGTGCGGCACCGACAGCATCGGCAGAACCCGGGCGATGGGTTCGTGTTCGGCGGCGTGGCGGCCGGATGCGCTCACTCCAATCGGCTCTTCCCTTCGTTGATCATCGGCCCGGACCCGTCCGCTGCTCTCGGTTACCGCTTCCTGTTCGCTCTGCGGCGCTCGGCATCATCGAAGACTATCGAGCCGAGTGGTATGTCGCCCCGGGACCGCTTGCGACCGGAATAACCCGCCACAGCTGCGAAGGCGCCCTCGACGCCGTCCTCGGAGGCGTCCCAGGTCAGCGACTTCCCCGGGGCGAACCCGAGATTGGTGCCAACGTCGACGGCGTCCATATTGGCGCCGAGGAAGACGAAGTCCCACGAATAGCCGGTCTCCTGTTGGGAGATCAGCGCGCGAACGGCCTCGACCGTCCACCGGGAACTGGCGTTCTCATAGCCGTCGGTCATCACCAGCACGGTGACATCACCAGGACGCTCATCCTCGGGCAGTTCGGCAAGCCCGCTGCCGACCTCGGTGACGAACCGGCCAATCGAGTCAAGCAATGCCGTACAACCGCGCGGCTCCAGTTCCAGCGGCGGCACGGCGCCGGCATCCCGATTCTGATAGACGACCTCGTACTCGTCATCGAACTGCGCCAGGGTCACCAGCGTGGTACCGGGCTGGGCGTGTTCCTTGGCGATGTAGGAGTCGAAACCGCCGCGCATATCGCCGGCGATCTCCTGCATCGATCCGGACCGGTCCAGCAGGGCCGCGATCAGGGTGATGTTGTTATCGGTCATGGTGTTTCCCCCTCGAATTAGGTGTTTGGCCGAGGGTAACCACGGGCTCTGACAGAAAATTCAGTCGCGAGTCCGGCCGAAGAAGAAGCCCGCGGTGATCAACACCTGCGACGCCGCGTAGACCCACCAGATCGGTAATTCGAGCGCCGGCGAATCGAGGACGAACTGTCCGATTCCGATCATGCCGTCGGACACCGCGAACAACACCGCGCCCGACGCCGTCCACACCGTGGGCAGCCGGGCCACCAGGGCCGAGCACACCATGGCACCCAGCACGGCGATGTAGACCGTCACCGCAATGGTGAGCCCGTCGGCGACCAGTTTCGGCCAGAACCGGGCCAGCATGCTCACGCACGCGACGATGACAATCGCCATCGCCGCCATCCGGGTCCGGCTGGGATTACCGCGCAACGGAAGTAGCGCCCCGAGGTAACACAGATGCGCTATCAGGAACGCCCCGAGTCCGCAGACGAACGCCGGCGTCCACCACGGGATGGCGAGGAGGAAGTCGCCGACGGCCGACAACAGCAGCGCCGGTACCAGCCAGCGGCGTTCCCGGATGATCGGGTGGCGCGACGCTGCCACCGCGAGCAGGATCGCCATCGAGGCCTTCGCTATCGGCTGTCCCCAGAACCTGCCGGTGAGCGCAGCGCCGGCTGGCAACGACATCGCGACAACCGCCAGGAAAGTCCCGTAGCTCACCGCTGCGGCGACGCCAGCCACCCACCAGAGCCGCACCGCTCGCGCGGCACCTGCGTACGGTGTGCCCATGGCCAACGACACACCACCGCCCCCCGACACACCACCCGTTGATGCCATCCTGCAGAAGGTACTGGACGCCGTTCCGTTTCGGCTGACCGTCAGCGACGGCGTCGAAGCCGCCCGACGGGGCTTGCGCGAATTGCCCCGCAGGCCAATGCATCCCGACCTGAGGGTCGAAGACCGCCGCATCGACGGGCCGGCCGGGCCGATCCCGGTGCGGGTCTACTGGCCCGGGACTGACGGCGCGGATGAGGCGCACCCCGTCACGATGTTCTTCCACGGCGGCGGATTCGCCCTCGGCGACCTCGACACCCATGACGCCACGGCCCGCGAACATGCTGTCGGCGCCGGATCCGTCGTCGTGTCGGTCGACTACCGACTGGCCCCCGAGCACCCCTATCCCGCCGCGGTCGAGGACTCCTGGGCCGCCACCTGTTGGGTTGCCGACAACGCCGGGGAGTTCGGCGCGGATTCCTCCCGGTTGGCGGTTGCCGGGGATTCGGCCGGCGGCAACCTGGCGGCTGTCGTGGCGCAACTGGCCCGGGACGCGGCCCGGTCGGGCGACGGACCGGAACTGGCGTTCCAACTGCTGTGGTACCCGTCGACGATGTGGGACACCTCGCTGCCGTCGTTCACCGAGAATGCGAACGCCCCGGTGCTCGACAGCGCCGCCATGGCGGCGTTCACCGATTGGTACGCGGGTCATCTTGACCTGACCGATCCACCGGCCAACCTGGCTCCCGGACGCGCATCGGATCTGTCCGGGCTGGCCCCGGCCTATGTGGCCGTAGCCGGGCATGACCCGCTTCGCGACGACGGTGTGCGGTATGCCGAACTGCTGGCCGACGCCGGGGTCGAGGTCGAATTGCACAATGCGACGACCCTGGTCCACGGGTATCTCGGCTACGCCGGCGTGGTCCCGGCGGCCACCGCGGCAACCGATCGGGGCTTGGCCGCTCTACATGCCGCGTTGCACCGCTGAGCAGGAGTTTGTTGACCAGCCGATCATCACAGGTAACGTTTGGTGTACGGCGAACGACAGCGCACATGGAAACGACAGCTACAACCTGGAGGACCAAGGTCTCATGACATCCGGAAAAACTCGGCTCATCGCCGGCATCGGCAGCCTCATCGGCGGTATCACCCTGGCCGGTCTCGGCACCCCCGCCGCGTTCGCCGCGCCGGACTGCTCCCCGGCGGGAGTGAACAGCGCTGCCGCGGCGGTAAACACACAAGCTCAGGCCTACCTGATGAGCCATCCAGCCGCCAATAAGGTGTTGATGACCGCGAGCCTGCAACCGCGCCCCCAGGCGGAGGCCAACCTGCAGGCCTATGCGGCCTCAAACCCTCAGGAGTACGCCGAGTTCAAGGCGATCCTGACACCGCTCGCCGTGATCCAGAACCAATGCGGTGTAGCTGTGGTTCCGCCGCAGTTCCAGTGGGCGTTCGACCAGTTCGTCAACTAATCCACGGCGTCGACTGGCCCACGGTCTGACCGTATCCGAGCGATGGGTCAGACCGAGTTCTTCAGGTCGTCGACCTTGTCCAACCGCTCCCACGGTAGGTCAAGGTCGCTGCGGCCGAAGTGCCCGTATGCGGCAGTCTGCGCGTAGATGGGCCGGAGCAGATCCAAGTCGCGGACGATCGCACCGGGCCGCAGGTCGAACACCGCGGTGATGGCCTTCTCGATACGGGCCGGGTCGACGGTCTCGCTACCGAACGTCTCGACGAACAGTCCGACCGGAGCCGCCTTGCCGATGGCGTAGGCCACCTGAACCTCGACCCGCTCAGCCAGTCCCGCCGCGACGACGTTCTTCGCCACCCAGCGCATCGCGTACGCCGCCGAGCGATCCACCTTGGAGGGATCCTTGCCGGAGAACGCCCCGCCTCCGTGTCGCGCCCAGCCGCCGTAGGTGTCGACGATGATCTTGCGGCCGGTCAGTCCGGCGTCACCCATTGGACCGCCGACCACGAAGTTGCCGGTCGGGTTGACCAGCAGCCGATAGTCAGACGTGTCCAGAGTCTCGTGGGCGAGATCAGCCAGCACGGTGTTGACGACATGCTGGCGGATATCAGGAGCCAATTCCTGCACCAGATCGATGCCATCGGCATGCTGGGTGGACAACACGACGGTGTCCAGCCGGATCGGGGTATTGCCCGCGTACTGAATGGTGACCTGAGTCTTGCCGTCCGGGCGTAGGTAGCCAACCGTCCCGCTCTTGCGGACCTCAGTCAGACGGCGCGCGAGCCGGTGCGCGAGGGCGATCGGCAGCGGCATCAGTTCCGGGGTATCGCGGATCGCATAACCGAACATCAGACCCTGATCGCCGGCACCCTGGGCATCCAACGGATCCACGGCACCCTCGACGCGGGCTTCGTGAGCGGTGTCCACACCCTGGGCGATATCCGGTGACTGAGCACCAATAGCGACATTCACACCGCAGGATGCGCCGTCGAAACCCTTGGTCGAGGAGTCATAGCCGATATCCAGAATGCGATCGCGCACGATCTTCGGAATGTCGACGTAGGCCGACGTGGTCACCTCACCGACAACGTGCACCTGACCGGTGGTCACCAGTGTCTCCACCGCCACACGCGAATGCCTGTCCTGTTCGAGCAGCGCGTCGAGCACCGAGTCACTGATGGCGTCGCAGATCTTGTCGGGGTGTCCCTCGGTCACCGACTCACTGGTGAACAGCCGACCGTTATCGCTCACAGTGTCAATCTCCCTCGGTACTCGGTTGGGCAAAATTTGTTACCGCACAGCCGTGACCCACCGGCGGCGCGTGGAACGTTATCCCCCGCTGGATCCCTCGCTGGATCCCCCGCTGGATCCCCCGCTACCGCGAAGCAACCCGGCGATCGCGTCCACGATACGGCTCGCCATCAGAGTCTTCGAACCATGCTCGAGTGCCGTCTCGGTGCCGTCAGCACCGAGCAGCCAACCGTCATTGCTGTCGACCTCGAACGCGCGGCCGTCACCGACCGCGTTGACCACCAGGAGATCGCAGGCCTTCCGGCGCAGTTTCGCACGGGCGTGAAACAGCACGTCGCCTTGCGCGTCGCCGGTCTCGGCGGCGAACCCGACGATGGCATGCATATGGGGCAGCTGACCTTCGGCGCGGCGGCGAACCGCCTCGGCGAGAACATCGTCGTTGCGTACCAGTTCGACGGTGGGCGCGGCGTCGGCAGCCTTCTTGATCTTGCTGGCGGCGACGTGCGCCGGCCGGTAGTCGGCGACCGCGGCGGCCATCACGAGCACGTGGGCTTCGGGGGCGTGTTTGGACACCGCCTCGTGCATCTGAGCGGCCGACGTGACGTGGCGGACGTGCACGCCGGCGGGATCGGCGAGTCCGGCGGTGTTGCCGGCGATCAGCGTGACGTCGGCGCCACGTTGGGCCGCGACCCGCGCCACCGCGTAGCCCTGTTTGCCGCTGCTGCGGTTGCCGATGAAGCGCACCGGATCCAGCGCCTCGCGGGTTCCACCGGCAGTGACCAGTACCCTCGTGCCACTCAGGTCATGGGGAACCCCGTCGGCGCGGGCAAGTAGCAGTTCCGCGAAGGTGACGATCTCGTCGGGCTCAGGCAGCCGACCCGCACCCGAGTCTGCACCGGTGAGTCGACCTGATGCCGGCTCCAGTACGACAGATCCCCGCTGTCGCAGGGTGGCGACGTTGGCAGCAGTTGCGGGATGCTGCCACATCTCGGTGTGCATAGCGGGCGCGAAGAGCACCGGACACCGGGCCGTCAACAGGGTCGCGGTCAACAGATCGTCGGCGCGGCCGGCCGCCGCGCGGGCCAGCAGATCGGCCGTGGCCGGTGCGATCACAACGAGGTCCGCCTGTTGACCCAGACGGACGTGGGGCACCTCGGGTACGTCGGAGAACACTCCGGTGCGTACCCGATGACCGGACAGTGCCTCGAAGGTGGCGGCGCCGACGAAGCGCAGTGCCGATTCGGTGGGGATCACCCGAACGTCGTGACCGCTTTCGCAGAGTTGGCGCACCACCGAGCAAGCCTTGTAGGCCGCGATGCCGCCGGCCACGCCGACGATGATCCGCTTGGGGCTCATGGGCAGACCCGCTCGCGCGGCTACTCGCCTTCGGTGTGTTCGAGGAGGTCGCCGTGGATCTCCCGCAGTGCGATCGACAGCGGCTTCTCCTGCAGGCCCGGCTCGACCAGCGGGCCGACGTACTCCAGAATGCCGTCACCGAGCTGGTTGTAGTAGTCGTTGATCTGGCGTGCTCGTTTAGCCGCGTAGATCACCAGGGCGTACTTGCTCGACACCTTGTCCAGCAATTCATCGATGGGCGGGTTGGTAATGCCCAACGGTGTGTCGTAGGCGGTGGCGGCACCGGGGGCCGGATCGTAATGATCCGAATTGGTTGTCACTGAGCGTTCTCCTTGCGGATAGCAGGGACGTTCCCCTGGGCGGATTGAAGGTCAGATTGAAGGGTGGGGCGTTGGCCGGTGACCACTCACGCCGACTGCGGCGTGTTTCCCACCAGCAAGGTTACCAATTCAGAGCAGGCAGAATCCAATTGGCTGTTCACCACGACCACGTCGAACTCACCCTGGGCGGCCAGTTCGGCTTCCGCGGTGACCAGTCGGCGCGCCATGATCTCGGGAGTTTCGGTACCGCGGCCGATGAGCCGTTGCTTCAGCGCCTCCCGACTGGGCGGCGCCAAAAACACGGTGATCGCCTCGGGCATGGCCTCCTTGACCGACCTGGCTCCGGCGAGATCGACCTCGATCAACACGGGTCGGCCGAGCGCAGCGGCTTCGATGACGGGCGCCGACGGGGTACCCGACCGATGCAGACCACCGTGAATCTCGGCCCACTCCAAAAATCCGCCGGAGTCGATCAGCGTTTGGAACTGCTCGGCCGAAACGAAGTGGTAGTCGATGCCATCGACTTCACCCGGACGTGGCGCCCGAGTGGTCGCCGACACATTGAAGTGCAGGTTCGGCACCTGCTCTCGCAGGCGACGCACGACTGTCGACTTACCGACCGCGGAGGGGCCGGACAGCACCAGTACGCGACCATGTGTCACTGGCTGACGGGACGTGTCGCCCCGGCCATCCGGCCCACCGCCGGAATCCATCGACCTACTTAGGAGAAGTCGAACTTCGCCAGCAGGGCCTTGCGCTGGCGATCGCCGAGGCCGCGCAGACGGCGCGTCGGGGCAATCTCCAGCTCGGTCATGATCTCCTGCGCCTTGACCTTGCCCACCTTGGGCAGGGCCTCCAGCAGAGCGGAAACCTTCATCTTGCCGAGGACCTCATTGGTCTCGGCATCCTTGAGCACCTGCTGCAGGTTGGTGCCACCGCGCTTGAGTCGTTCCTTGAGCTCAGCTCGGATACGACGTGCGGCAGCGGCCTTTTCCAGCGCGGCGGCGCGCTGCTCCGGGGTCAACTGGGGAAGGGCCACGGGTTCCTCCGTCTCATCACAATCATTGTTTTGCCTGGGCAAAGTTCTTTGGCCAGCGCCGACGACCGTACCCAGGCTCTCAGACGAAATCTAACCCGCCCCCCTCGTTCGAAGGGCAAACCTGCAGGAAAGGATCGGGATTACCGGGCCGGATCCCGCTCCGTGCGGGTGAACCAGCCAGGCCTTAATGGTCCCCAAGTAGTGAATACTGAACCGCCAATCTAGCCATCTAGCAGCAGTTTTACGTTCCTCGCCCGGGCCGGGAAAATCCGGCTGGTGATCGTCGGGCTGGTCTCCGGAATCATTTTCACTTAGTTTGAGCACCTCACGGCGTGTCGCGCGTGTCGGCGCCGTCGGTGGCGGCGGGTCGGCGGCAGAAATCACGCCAGATAGGCGACGGCGTCGCGGAGCCGTTCGCCGGCCGCGCGGACTGCTGCCGGGTCCGGTCCGGCCCGAAGAATCTCCCGAGACACCGCGGGCAGCAGTTGACCCGGAAGCGCACCACCGAGGCCCGCCAACCCCTCCGGACGCCCACCCTGAGCTCCGACACCGGGCACCAGAACCGGGCCGTGAAGTGTGCTGACGTCGGGCACCACGTCCAGCGTGGCACCGATAACGACGCCCACCGAGCCCCACGATTGACCGGCAGCACGATTGACTTCGCCCGCGGCGTCGACGACCGACTGCGCGACGGTTCGGCCATCGGCGATGGCGCGCTGGATTCCGGCGCCCTCCGGGTTGGATGTGGCGGCCAGAACGAACACCCCGCGGTCGTACTCGGCGGCAACCTCGAGAAGCGGTGCCAGAGAACCGAATCCGAGGTAGGGCGATGCGGTGACGGCATCAGCCGCTAGCGGGCCCTGCCCCACCCAGGCTTGCGCGTAGGCCGCCATGGTCGATCCGATATCGCCACGCTTGGCGTCGGCGAGCACCAGCACGCCGGCCGACTGCAGCGCGGTAGTAGTGCGTTCCAACACTGCGAAACCGGATGAGCCATAAGCCTCGAAGAACGCCACCTGTGGTTTGACGACGGCGAATCCCGCATAGGCCGTCACGCAGATATCGCAGAACCGCGCCAATCCGTCCGCGGTTGCGGGAAGTTCCCAGGCCCGCAACAGTTCCGGGTGCGGGTCGATGCCCACACACAACGATCCGCGGGCGGCTATCGAATTGGCCAGGCGCGCACCGAAACCCGCCACGGGTTCAGCCCCTGCCGAATGAGGCGTGGAGTTCCTGCAGTGAGCGCACACCAATATCGCCGCGGATGGCGGCCTCGATGCCCTGCACCGCGGCCGATGCCCCCTGCACCGTGGTGATACACGGGATGTTCATTGACACCGCGGCCGACCGGATCTCATAACCGTCGATACGCGGTCCGGAATTACCGTAGGGGGTGTTGATCACCATGCCGACCTCGCCGGCGTTGATCGCGTCGATCGCCGTCCACGCCGGCCGACCCTCGCCCGGGGTCTCGAAGTGCTTGCGAACCACATCGCACGGAATACCGTTGCGGCGCAACATCTCCGCCGTGCCCTCGGTGGCAAGCACCCGAAATCCGAGATCGGCAAGCCGTTTGACTGGGAATACCAGCGACCGCTTGTCCCGATTGGCCACCGAGACGAACACGGTTCCTTCGGTCGGCAGCGATCCGTAGGCGGCGGTCTGACTCTTGGCGAACGCGCTGCCGAAATCGCGATCGATCCCCATCACCTCACCGGTGGATTTCATCTCCGGGCCGAGCAGCGAGTCCACTCCCGATCCGTCGGCCCGCCGAAACCGCCGGAACGGCAGCACCGCTTCCTTCACCGCTATCGGCGCGTTCGGATCCGGATGTGATCCGTCGCCGACCGCTACCAGCATGCCCTCCTGTCGAAGTTGAGAGATACTGGCGCCCAGCATGATTCGTGCGCACGCTTTGGCCAACGGTATCGCCGTGGCCTTGGACACGAAGGGCACCGTCCGACTGGCCCTGGGGTTGGCTTCCAGCACGTAGAGCACATCGTCTTTCAGGGCGTACTGGACATTGAGCAGCCCGACCACCCCGACGCCGTGGGCGATGGCCTCCGTGGCCCGGCGCACCGCCTCGATATCGCTGCGTCCCAGGGTCACCGGCGGTAGCGCACAGGCCGAGTCGCCGGAGTGGATGCCGGCCTCCTCGATATGCTCCATCACCCCGCCGATGTAGACCTCGGTGCCGTCGCAGAGGGCGTCGACGTCGATCTCGATGGCGTCCTCGAGAAATCGGTCGACCAGGACCGGATGATCGGGTGAGAGTTGGGTGGCGCGAGTGATGTAGCCGTGCAGGGTCTGCTCGTCGTAGACGATCTCCATACCCCGCCCGCCCAACACGTACGACGGCCGAACCAGCACCGGATAGCCGATGGCGGCGGCGATCTCGCGGGCCTGTTCGAAGCTTGTCGCGGTGCCGAACTTGGGCGCCGGCAGGCCCGCTTTCACCAGCACCTGCCCGAACCGTCCACGGTCCTCGGCCAGGTCAATCGCCTCGGGCCGGGTGCCCACGATCGGCACTCCGGCGTCGGCAAGTCGCTGGGCCAGGCCGAGTGGGGTCTGCCCACCGAGTTGGACGATCGCGCCCACTACGCCGGGACCGCCTGCACCGGAACGGGATTCGGCGGCGAACACCTCGAGAACGTCCTCGAAGGTCAGCGGTTCGAAATACAACCGGTCGGCGGTGTCGTAGTCGGTCGACACCGTCTCGGGGTTGCAGTTGATCATGACGGTCTCGTAGCCGACCTGGCTCAGCGTGGTCGCGGCGTGCACGCAGCTGTAGTCGAACTCGATGCCCTGCCCGATCCGGTTCGGGCCCGAACCCAGGATGAGCACCTTCGGCAGCTCGGTCTGCGGCGCGACCTCGGTTTCGGCCGACGGGTCAAGTTCATAGCTGGAGTAGTGATACGGAGTCTTGGCCTCGAACTCCGCCGCGCAGGTGTCCACGGTCTTGAACACCGGATGAATGCCGAGGCGGTGCCGTAGCGACCGCACGCCTGTCTCGCCGGCCAGTTCCGGCCGCAGCGCGGCGATCTGGCGATCGGACAGGCCATTGTGCTTGGAGCGTCGAAGGAGGTCGCCGTCCAGTACCGGCGCCTCAAGAAGTTCCGCCCGCAGCGTCACCAGGCCGTTGATCTGTTCGACGAACCACGGGTCGACGGCGGAGGCCTCGGCGACCTCCTCGACGCTCGCACCCTTCCGCAGCGCCAACTCGATGTCGTACAGGCGCCCCTCGGTGGGGGTGCGCAACCGGGCGAGAACATCCCCGACCCCCCCGTCCTCATCGGGCCCGGTCCAGAAGCCGGCGCGGGTGGTCTCCAGGGATCGCATCACCTTCCCGAGAGCCTCAATGAAGTTGCGGCCCATCGACATCGCCTCACCCACCGACTTCATCGTGGTGGTGAGGGTTGGATCGGCGCCGGGGAACTTCTCGAAGGCAAACCGCGGCGCTTTCACCACCACGTAGTCCAGCGTCGGCTCGAAGCAGGCCGGAGTCTCCCCGGTGATGTCGTTGAGGATCTCGTCGAGGGTGTAGCCGATGGCCAGCTTGGCGGCGATCTTGGCGATCGGGAATCCGGTTGCCTTGGACGCCAGCGCGCTCGACCTCGACACCCGTGGGTTCATCTCGATGACGATGAGCCGTCCGTCGGCGGGGTCGACGGCGAACTGGATATTGCAGCCTCCGGTGTCAACGCCGACCTCTCGTAGGATCGCGATGGCCAGATCGCGCATTCTCTGGTACTCGCGGTCGGTCAGCGTCATCGCCGGGGCAACCGTCACCGAGTCACCGGTATGCACACCCATGGGATCGACATTCTCGATCGAGCAGACCACGACGACGTTGTCGTTGCTGTCCCGCATCAGTTCGAGTTCGTATTCCTTCCAGCCGTAGATCGACTCCTCGATCAACACATTCGCCGACGGTGAGGCTGCCAGTCCGTCCCCTGCCATGCGTTCGACGTCCTCAAGCGACTTCGCCATTCCGGAACCGAGTCCACCCATGGTGAATGACGGTCGCACCACGACCGGCAGGCCCAACTCAGCGACCGTCTCACGAACCTCAGCCATGGTGTAACACACTGCGCTGCGCGCAGATTCACCGCCGACCTTGGCGACGATATCCTTGAACTTCTGCCGGTCCTCGCCGCGTTGGATGGCCTCGAAGTCCGCGCCGATCAGTTCCACGTCGTGTCGTTCCAATGCTCCGTTCTCATGCAGTGCCACCGCGGTGTTCAGCGCGGTCTGACCGCCAAGGGTGGCCAGCATGGCGTCGATCGGGTTGCCGCGTGCGGCCTGCTGGACGATCACCTTCTCGACAAACTCTGCAGTGATGGGCTCGACGTAGGTGTGGTCGGCGTACTCCGGATCGGTCATGATCGTCGCCGGGTTGGAGTTCACCAGGGTCACCGTCAGGCCCTCGGCGCGCAACACCCGGCAGGCCTGGGTGCCGGAGTAGTCGAACTCGCAGGCCTGGCCGATCACGATCGGCCCGGATCCGATCACGAGCACGTGGTTGAGATCGGTTCTGCGTGGCATTTAGCGGTCCCCCATTCCAGTGCGAGCGTGCGCATTCGTACATCTGCCACGGCGTGTCGGCGAACCGACACGCACGCTCACGACGCCAGGGCGGGTCACCTGCCACCCGCCATCAGGTCGACGAATTGGTCGAACAGGTAGTTCGCGTCATGCGGGCCAGCAGCGGCTTCGGGATGGTACTGCACCGAAAAGGCCCTACCATCAACGAGTTTCACGCCCTCCACGACGCCATCGTTGGCGCAGGTGTGGCTGACGGTCGCCGGGCCGAAGTCGGTACCGAACACTTCGCCCGCCTCACCTTCCAATGCGAAACCATGGTTCTGTGCGGTGACCGCGACTCGCCCGGACGCGTGATCGATCACCGGCACGTTGATACCGCGGTGTCCAAACACCATCTTGTAGGTGGGCCGTCCCAGAGCCCGGCCGAGGATCTGGTTGCCGAAACAGATACCGAACAGCGGGATGCCGGCCCCGAGTATCTCGCGGGTGATACCGACGACCCGGTCGGCAGTGGCGGGGTCACCGGGTCCGTTGGACAGAAAGACGCCGTCGGGTGCGAGGTCGGCGATCTGTTCGAAGGTCGCCGACGAGGGCAGCACATGTGTCCGGATTCCACGCTGCGCGAAGTTACGCGGACTGTTGGTTTTGATCCCCAGGTCGAGTGCGACGACGGTGAACCGCTGCGGCCCCTGTGCTTCCACGACGTAGCTGTTCTCGGTGCTGACTTCGCCACAGAGGTCGGCACCGAGCATGGCGGGCTGATCACAGACCCGGCTCAGCAGTTCGGTCTCGTCGGCCAGTGCCGGACCGGAGAACACACCGGCCCGCATCGAACCGCGGGTGCGAAGGTGACGGACCACCGCGCGGGTGTCCACACCGGCGATACCGACGATGTTCTGCCGGCCCAGTTCGTCCTCGAGTGTTCCGGTGGCCCGCCAGTTGGACACCCGCGGTGACGGATCGCGCACGACGTAGCCGGACACCCAGATCTTGTCTCCGCGGCTCTCACCATCCTGCTGATTCCAACCGGTGTTACCGATCTGGGGTGCGGTGGCGATTACGATCTGGCGGTGGTAGCTCGGATCGGTCAGGGTCTCCTGGTAGCCCGACATGCCGGTGGAGAACACCGCTTCGCCGAGGGTCTGACCGATCGCCCCGAATGCGGTACCGGGATAAACCCGACCATCCTCGAGCACCAGCACGGCCTTATGTTGAGTCACGCTGCTCCTGTACTCGTGTCGTGGACCGACGGGGCCTGATGCGTGCCGACCGACGGAGTCTCGGAGTCGTCGAACGACGACACCCATCGCGGGTAGTCATGCCGTTCGTCGCCGCGGAAACCGGTGTCGATCTCGGTACCTGACGGCAGCCGCCACCGGATCACCAGGATCGCAGCCGGCTCGTCGGCACCACCCCGGCCGGGAATCACCTTGCCCGCCAATGCCTTCTCTGTGCGTACTGCGGTAACCGATGCCGCCGGAATCCAGATCGGGCTCGCCCCGGAGCGTTCCAGCAGGATGCCGTCCGGGTACCGGGAAAGCACGGCTTTCGCCCGGTACCCGAGATCGCCGACGGCCACCCGGTCAAGCCAGTGCGACGCGAACGTGCTGCCGACGTAGAGACCGCGCGTGGGCGCGATCACGGCTGGGTGCAGCAATTCCGGCACCGGCGGCAACACACCGATCTGCTCGGCCTGCCGACGTGCACGGTTCTTCCATCCGACCAGCATCCGCCGGGTGATGATGCCGATTGCGATCACCACGACGATCCCGAAAATGTAGGTCCCGACCGCGGTGGGTGTGTTCACAGCGTCACCTCGCCGTTACGGGCGGTGATCCGGCCGCGCAGCAGTGTCGCGGTGACCGTGGCCGGCAGCGTCATATCCTCGAACGGCGTGTTCGCTGATCGACTGGCCAGCGTTGCGCCGAGGACGGTCCAGGACGCACCCGGATCGACCACCGTGAGATTGGCCGGCTCGCCGACCTCCAGTGGACGGCCCTGATCGTCCAGACCGACGATGCGGGCCGGGTTTTCGCTCATCACCCTCGCCACCCCCCGCCAGTCGAGCAGTCCGGGCTCCACCATGGTCGACACCACCACCGAAAGCGCGGTCTGTAACCCGAGCATGCCCGGGCGTGCGACGTCGAACTCGCAGCGCTTCTCGTGTTCGGCGTGCGGAGCGTGGTCGGTGGCCACGCAGTCGATGACGCCGTCGGCGAGTGCCCGGCGCAACGCCTGCGCATCGGCCTCCTCGCGCAGCGGCGGATTGACCCGGTTTACCCCGTCATATCCGGCTAACCGGCTGTCGTCGAGTATCAAATGGTGTGGTGTCACCTCTGCGGTGATCGAAATCCCCTGCTGCTTAGCCCATTTCAGGATTTCGACCGTCCCGGCGGTGGAGGCATGGCAGATGTGGACTCTCGCACCGGCATCCCTGGCGA
>Ga0209299_1000230_pt1 | contig 31250 bp, 33 predicted proteins | sample S_140806_MF_Meta_FD_187326 | JGI IMG/M metagenome (GOLD analysis project Ga0209299, IMG submission 187326) | Freshwater microbial communities from Lake Simoncouche, Canada to study carbon cycling - S_140806_MF_MetaG (SPAdes) (version 2) | ecosystem: Environmental > Aquatic > Freshwater > Lake ...
CAGCAGGGTCTGCTCCGGGTTCCAGGGACGAAAGGTTTTGGGCTTGCTCATGACCCATTCTCACGCCCAGATCCATTGCTGTCACTGGGATCTGGGCAGATTGGAGGGCGTCTGTGGAGAGGCGGCCGGTGGGGTTATGTGCGACAGGCTCCTAGGCCAGCCAGTGGAAGAACCAGCTGCTGGAGGATGCCGCCCGAGGACGCTCCTGCCGGGCCTTTACCCGTTGCCTCAAGTCTTCTATCCGTTGCGTACGCCTGCAGGGGCTTCCTTCGGCATGACGGCCTCGGGGGGAGTCCCCCTCCAAGGGAAGCTCACACCAAGTGATTTGCGGCTGGCGTCACCCCTGCGCATGCCGCTCCAGCAGGACAGGGCCTTCTCGCCTTGACCAGCGGTCTATGAAGTGCCAGTTATCAATGGCTTATCAACCAGTGGCCTTGGCCAATCCCTGAAAAGTCAATCGGGGCGACAGGATTCGAACCTGCGACCTAGTGCTCCCAAAGCACCCGCGCTACCAAGCTGCGCCACGCCCCGTCCTTGGGACTGTAGCGGTCGGGAGAGGGGGTGAAGGGTAAGCCGGCGAGAAGTGAGACCAACCAGGCTGGGAATGAGGCTGGAACTGATGTGCGCAGAGGGTGGAAGGGAAGCAGAGGCTGGCTGGTCGTTGGCCTGGGATCGTCTGGACAAGGCTGGAGTCGCCCGGACAAAGCAGGGATGGCCTGGCGATGGGATCAAGCCCCGCATGCGCCATCCAGCTCAAGCAATCCTCGTTTCGGAGCGCAAACCGCAGCCTCAATCGCGGTACATCGCCAGCGCAGCAAGGAGGCCTGCCACGAAGCCCGAGGCATGGCCAATCCAGCTCACGCCCGGCGGGCTGAGAAAGGGCAACAGGGCCGGCAGCAGGCCTCCGTAGGCCAGGAGGCAGCCGGTGGAGAGCACCATGGTGAGGGGTCGCTTCTCCAGCCAGCCGATCAGCAGCAAGTAGCCGAGCAGGGCGTAGTTCACGCCGGAGAGGCCGTGGCTGGCGCTAGGCCAGAACAACCACACCGGGATCTCCAGGGCCAGCACCGCCAGCCAGACGGCGAGGTAATCGCGGCTGCCCTTGAGCAGCACCAGCCAGGAGAGGGGCAGGAACCATAGGGAGTTGCTGATCAGATGGCCGAAGCCGGCATGGCTGAAGGGAGCGGTGAGCAGTCCCCAGAAGGGTCCGCCGTGAATCATGGGGAGATTCCAGCGGCCAGCGAAGACCAGCTGGTCCACCAGTTCCTGGCCCCAGGCCACAGCGAGCAGAAGCACCGGCAGCAGGATGCGACGGTGCAGGCGGACCAGGGATCGATCGAGACGCTGGGCGAGGCCTTCGGCCATCCGGACAGGGCAGGAGCGGGGTGATTCTGGCAAAGGCCGCGGCGAGCGAGGGGTCGACAAACCCCCTAGGGCGATTCGGTTTCTCGGTCGCGCTGGATGCGCACCAGGGCAGGAGCGAACAGGAAGACCATCTCGCCGAGGCGCTCGGACTGGCCATCCATCGCGAAGACCCCTCCGGAAACGAAATCGATCGTGCGCTGGGCCTCATCAGCGGGCATTCCCCCAAGGTGCAGCACCACCGTGCGCTGCTGCTGCACCGCCAGAACGGCCTCACCTGCCTGGGCAAAGCCTTCGGGAGTCATCACCACCACCTCGGGGACCCGCTGAGTGAAAGAACTCTCCATGGCGCCGCACACCTGGGCCTGGGGTGGGCTGAAAGCTTGGCGCAGGACAACCGGAATGCAAGCCTGCCGGGCAGCTGTGAAGGTTGGAACCAAAACGCTGGCGGACGGACCAAGCAACCCTTAATGTGGATATCAACACAAGGGGCTCCAATGGACGGCTCCTGCACCCGCTTCACGGCCCCCGGGGGGCTGCCCAGCGCCTCCTTCGGTGAGGGGATGACCATCCATCGACCGACCTGCGACGCCGGTGTGGCCTCCCCGGGCAGCAACAGTCTCAAGTGGGGCAGCGACGGTGAACTCACCGCCCAGGATCTGCACCATGTGCTCGCCCGCCTGCTGGTGCACGACCAGGAGGGCTGCCGGATGATGGACGGCGACTCCGGCCCGATCCTCAGCTGACCACTCCAGCGACCCAAGAGCCCCCCGGGCCGCTCCGGATCCGGCAGCCGGGCCTGGAGCTTCGGCTCTGGAGTGGTTGGCTGGCGAACGAGGAACGGGAGCCCCTGCTACTGCACCTGCGCAGCGCCGCCATCCCCTGGCAGCAACCCTCCGTGCGGGTGTATGGGCGCCTGCACCCCGTGCCGAGGATGGTGTGCTGGTTCGGCGATCCGGGCTGCTCCTACCGCTACAGCGGCCTCAGCCACGACCCTCTGCCCTGGACAGCCCCCCTGGAGGGCCTGCGCGAGCAGCTTGCCCAGCGGCTCGGCTGGAGCTTCAACAGCCTGCTGCTGAACCGCTATCGCAGTGGGGCGGATCGAATGGGCTGGCACGCCGATGACGAAGCCGAACTAGACGCAGACCATCCGATCGCCTCCCTCAGCCTCGGGGTGATGCGCACCCTTCGGTTCCGGCCGCGCCCTGCGACTCTCCGCGGCACCCCATCCCTGGCATCGGGCCATCCCCCCCTGGCCCTCGATCTTGCCGATAGGGATCTGCTGCTGATGGAACCACCCACCCAGGCGCACTGGCAGCACGGCTTGCCCGCCAGGCTGCGCCAAGGCGGCGAACGCTTTAACCTCACCTTCCGCCGGATCCGAACCTGACCTGGCACCACTCAGCCCAGCACCGCCACCGCATCGATCTCCACCCGGGCCCCCTTGGGCAGGGCGGCCACCTGCACGCAGGCCCGCGCCGGCGAGGTGCCCGCGCCGAAGACCTCGTCATAGAGCGCATTGACCCGAGCAAAGTCGGCCAGGTCGACCAGAAACACCGTGGTGCGCACCACCCGATCGGGCCCCACGCCAGCTGCGGCGAGCACTGCCTGCAAATTGGCGAGCACCTGGCGGGTCTCCTCCTCCACATCGCCGCCGCCCACCAACACCCCCGTGGCCGGATCGAGGGCGATCTGGCCGGAGCACCAGAGCAGCCCGCCGGCGGCCACGGCCTGGTTGTAGGGGCCCACCGGCGCGGGGGCTGCGTCGGTCTGGATGGCAACGGGCTGATGAGCTGCGGGCGAGGCCGACATGCTGAACAACAATGGGGAACGGAGTTTATGGCCCCTGACGATCACCCATCCCGGACCCACCACCAGCCCAGGCCCTGCCGCGCTGAGCGACGGCGACCCGATCAGCGCTGGCCCCGCCGATCCCGCCCCGATCGAGAGGGTGCGACTGGAGGGAATCTGGCATCGCTACGGCGGCGCAGCGGGGGATGGCGCGGCGGCGGATCCCTGGACCCTGCGGGGGGTGGATCTCTGCCTGGCCCCGGGCGAACTGCTGGGCCTGCTAGGCCCCTCTGGGTGCGGCAAGACCACCCTGCTGCGCCTGATCGCCGGCTTCGAGCAACCCCAGCGGGGGCGTCTGTGGATCGATGGGCGTGAGGTGGCCGGCCCCGGCCGCTTCCTGCCTCCGGAGCGTCGGGGGGTGGGCATGGTGTTTCAGGACTACGCCCTCTTCCCCCACCTCGACGCTGTTGCCAATGCCCGCTTCGGCCTGCGCCGGGGGGAGGCTCCCGATCGGGTGAGCTGGCTGTTCGCCCTGCTCGGCCTGGAGGGGCTGGAGCGCCGCTATCCCCATGAACTCTCCGGCGGCCAGCGACAACGGCTGGCCCTGGCCCGGGCCCTGGCGCCCCAGCCGAGCGTGGTGCTGCTGGATGAGCCCTTCTCCAATCTGGATGTGGAGGTGCGGGAACGGCTGCGGAGTGAACTACCGGCCGTGCTGGCCGCCTGCGGCGCCTGCGCCCTGCTGGTCACCCACGATCCCCAGGAGGCCCTGGCGATCGCTGACCGGGTGGCGATCCTGAACCAGGGCCTGCTGGAACAATGCGCCTCGCCGGTTGACTTGGTGCAAAGTCCCGCCACCGCCTTTGTGGGGCGCTTTGTGCTGCAAGCCAACCTGCTGCCGGCGCTGTGGCGGGGCCAGGAGCTGGCCACCCCCCTCGGGACCTTTGAGCTCGTGCCCTCGCGGAGCGCCTCCCCAGGAGACGCGTTGGACGATCCGGCAAGAGCACCCCAAGGTGGGGACGCACCATCCGGCCCTGGGACACCCCAGCTACTGCTGCGAGCCACCGATCTGGAGGTTCTACCCCCTGGGGCCCTTGCAGGGCCATCCGCTGAGGGTCCCCCGGATCCCGATCCCCGGCCGGGCGTGGAGGTGGAGGTGCTGGGCCGAGAATTCCTGGGCCGCGACTGGCTGTATCAGATGGGGCTGGGATCCCTGCAGCTGCGGGTCCGCCTGCCGCTGGCCGTGGCCCTGGAGCTGGGAGAGCGGTGTCGGCTAGCCCTGCGGCCCGGAGCCGAACCCCTGCTGTTCCCCTCCGGACTTCCCGTGCGGCCCAGGTGCCCAGGGCCTCTCCAGGGGCGATGAGCGACTCCCCCAGCCGTTGAAGCTCAGCCGCTCCAGTCGTTGCGACTGGAGCGAAGCACCGCCAGGGCTGCCGGATCGGCTGCCCGCAGGAAGAGGTTGGTGCGCAGCTCCAGGCCGATCCGGCTGGGGATGGTGGGGTGGCCGGCGGCGCGGGCCTCACGCACCGCCTCCAGTCGGGTGCGGATGGCTGCATCGGTCGGTTCCACCGACGCGGCCCAGGCCAGGTTGGTGGCGGTGTATTCGTGGGCGCACCACACCCGGGTGGTCTCCGGCAAGGCGGCGAACTGGCGCAACGAGGCGTGCATCTGCTCCGGGGTGCCCTCGAACAGGCGGCCGCAGCTCCCCGCAAAGAGGGTGTCGCCGCAGAAGAGATCACCGGCGGCGGTTGGCCCGCCTGGCTCCTGGTCGGCCGATGGCGGCGCCGAATCGAGCGGATCGCCAGCCGGCAGGTAGTAGGCGATGTGGTGGCGAGTGTGACCCGGCACCGCCAACACCTCCACCGAGCGGCCCAGCAGGGTGAAGCGATCGCCACCGGCCACGCTTCGGGTCTGGAGTGGGATGCGCTCGCGGTCGGCGCCGCTGGCGATCACCTCAGCCTCCGGCCAGCGCCGCAACAATTCCGGGGTACCGCCGATGTGGTCGCTGTGGTGGTGGGTGTGCAGGATCGCCACCAGCTCCAGGCTGCGCTCTTCAAGCCAGGTGATCACCGGTTCGGCCACGGCTGGATCCACCACTACCGCCGGCCCGGGGCCCGGCCCGTGGAGCACGAATACATAGTTGTCGCGCAGCACCGGGATCAGGCTCACCAGCCGGGCAACGCCTAGGGGCGCGCACCGGCCGGAGTCGCCTCCATAGCCGGGGGGAGGCCCTGCCTTCGCCTCTTCTGCGCCTGGAACAAGCGAAACATCACCGCTCAAGGGTGGGCTGCCTACGGGGAACGGCGAGAAGGTGCCCATCGTTAAAGTCGTTGCAACGGCTTCGTTCCATGATCATCGCTGCCGAGCAGCCCATGCACCCTGCACCGGCATCCCCGCCCCTCACGGCTCCCCTGACCGTCGCCCTGGCCAAGGGGGCCCTGCTGAGGGATTCGGTGCGTCGCTTCGCCGCCGCCGGCCTCGATTTCAGCGCCATTCTCGATCCGGAGAACCGCCAGTTGATGGTGCCCAGCGCCTGCGGCGGTGCCCGGGCCCTCTTGGTGCGCAATGCCGATGTGCCCGTCTACGTGGCCTACGGCCAGGCCCAGCTCGGCGTGGTGGGCTTCGATGTGCTGCAGGAGCATCAGCTGCCGGTGGCCCAGCTGGTGGACCTGGGCTTCGGCGGTTGCCGGATGAGCGTGGCTGTGAAGGCCAGCAGTCCCTACCGACGCGCCGCCGATCTGCCGGCCCACAGCCGCATCGCCAGCAAGTTCACCCGCTGCGCCGAGGCCTACTTCGAATCCCTCGACCTGCCGGTGGAGGTGATCCACCTGGCCGGTTCGGTGGAACTGGGCCCGATCACCGGCATGAGCGAAGCGATCGTGGACCTGGTGGCCAGCGGCCGCACCCTCCGCGACAACGGCTTGATCGCGATCGAAGATCTGTTCCACAGCACCGCCCGGCTGGTGGGCCATCCCCTGGCCCTCCGGCTTGATGACGGCCGCCTCCAGTCCATCGTGGAACGCATCCGTGCCGTTTCGCGCGCGGCGGTGGCCGCCTGATGGCCTCCCTCGACATCCAGCGCCTGCGGCGGCTGATGCCCTACCTGGGCCGCGACCGTCGCCGCCTGCTGCTCTCGTTGCTGCTACTCATCCCCCTGGCCCTGGCCGGGGCGGTCCAGCCCCTGCTGGTGGGGCAGGCGATCAGCGTGCTGCGCCACGAAACCAGCCTCCCCTGGCTGGCGGACCTGCCGGTGCCGGTGGCCCTGCGGCTTCTCGTGGGCCTGCTCCTGGTGGCCGTGCTGCTGCGCCTGGCCCTCCAGGGCACCCAGAGCTTCAACGTGCAGGTGGTGGGTCAGCGGCTCACCGCCCGGATCCGGGCCGATCTCTTCCGCCATGCCCTGGGCCTGTCGCTCCGCTTCCACGACCGCACCCCCGTGGGCAAGCTGCTCACCCGCCTCACCAGCGATGTGGATGCGCTGGCCGAGGTGTTCGGCAGCGGTGCGGTGGGGGTGCTCGCCGACCTGGTGAGCCTGCTGGTGATCGCGATCACGATGGTGGTGATCGAATGGCGGCTGGGATTCCTGCTGCTACTGGTCCAGATCCCGGTCACCGGAGGGATGCTCTGGCTGCAGAGCCGCTACCGCCGCGCCAACTACCGGGTGCGCGAGGAACTCGGCCAGCTCAATGCCGATCTCCAGGAAAACCTGCAGGGCCTTGAGGTGGTGCAGATGTTCCGGCGCGAGGCGGTGAACAGTGCCCGCTTCGCCCAGACCACCGACCTCTACCGCGATGCGGTGACCGGCACAATTTTCTATGACAGCGCCATCTCCGCCTTCATCGAGTGGGTGGCCCTGGCGGCGGTGGCGCTGGTGCTGGCCCTCGGAGGCACGATGGTGACCGCCGGCGCCATGGGGCTGGGCACCCTCACCACCTTCATCCTGTTCTCCCAGCGGCTCTTTGATCCGTTGCGCCAGCTGGCGGAGCGGTTCACCCAGATCCAGGGTGGTCTTACGGCCGTGGAGCGGATCGGCGAGCTCCTGGAGCAACCGATCGAGATCGCCGACCTGCCACCGTCGCAGCGGAGCGCATTGGCTCGGAGGGCGGTGGAGGAGGGGCCGACCGCCGGAGCCGGCGAGGTGGTGTTCGAGAACGTGAGCTTCGCCTACCGCAGCGATGATCCGATTCTTGAGGACCTCTCCTTCCGCATCGCCCCGGGCGAGCATGTGGCGATCGTGGGGCCCACCGGCTCCGGCAAGACCACGGTCATCCGCCTGCTCTGCCGCCTCTACGAACCCCAGGCCGGCAGGATCTTGCTCGATGGGGTAGACATCCGTGAGCTGCCGGTGGCCCTGTTGCGGCGCCGCCTCGGGGTGGTCCTGCAGGACACCTTCCTGTTCAGCGGCAATGTGGCCGAAAACCTCCGTCTCGACGCCGATCTCAGCGATGCCCAGCTGGAGGGCCTCTGCCGCGATCTGGGTCTCCAGCCCCTACTCGGAAGGCTTGAGGCGGGACTGGCCACCGAACTGCGCGAGCGGGGAGCCAACCTCTCCTCCGGCGAACGGCAGCTGCTGGCGGTGGCGCGGGTGGCGATCCGCGAGCCCTCGGTGCTGGTCATGGATGAGGCCACCGCCTTCCTCGATCCCTCCACCGAGGCCACCCTCCAACGCGACCTGGAATCTCTGCTTCAGGGCCGCACCGCCATCGTGATCGCCCACCGGCTCGCCACGGTGGAGGCCTCCGACCGCATCCTGGTGCTGCGGCGGGGGCGATTGGTGGAGCAGGGCAACCACCGGGAGCTGCGGGCCGCCGGTGGGCTCTACGCCCAGCTGGCGGATCTGCAGGAGAAGGGGCTGGCCAGCCTCTGACCCCCGGACCACCGGCAGCCCAAGAGCGGGGGCCGGAAGCGCCGCTCAGGCGGCCCGGGCCTCGGGAGCCACGGCCGGATCGAGCGCCCCGAGCCGATCGCCGGAGCCCGCCAAGAGCCCCTCCTCCACCAGCCAGGTTTCGATCAGGGCGGCCAGACGCCGGGGCATCTGCCGCATAGGCAGGTGACCGGCCCCCTCCAGCAGCTCCAGGCGGTGCTGGCGGCTGTAGCCGGCCAGGTGACGCACGTAGCGGGGCTCCATCACGCCATCGCGGGAACCGGCGATCCACAGACTTGGCACCCCGAGGGAAGCCGTGAGCCGGGGCAATTGCCCCACGGCGCCGCGGTTGGTGCTGCAGGCCAGCAGTCCCCGAGCGGCTCGCACCTCCGCCAGCAAGGGACTCCGCCAGGGGGCCAGGGCCGGCAGCGGCGCCAGCCAGGCGGGCCGCAGCGCCAGGAAGGCTGACCCAGCCTGGCGCAGGCGTGCAAAGGGTCTGGGCTGATACACGCCCCCTCCCGCCGCCACCTGCACAAGCCCCCGCAGCTGGGTCCCCAGATGGGGAGTTGCATGAAGAGCCACACTGCCGCCGAGAGAGTGGCCCATCAACACCACCGGCCTTCCACCGGCATGGGCGCGTACCTCATCGGCCAGCCAGCGGCCGTAGCTCGCCAGGCTGGGCTGCAGAGCCTTCGGCCGAGGCCGCCCGCCGAAGCCCGGCAGATCGGGACACCAGCAGGGAAGAACGGGTTCAAGCTCGCGGCGCAGGGGATCCCACAGACGACCGGAGAGGAGCCAGCCGTGCAGGGCCACGAGCAGGGGAACGGCCGGATCCCAGCCGTCAGCGGCCAGGCTGGCCGGAGCTGCGGCTGGCCCGGAATCGGCGGCACCCGGGCCGGATGGGGCCGTGGTGGTGGGGGTGCTGGTGATGCCCAGGGTCCCTGCGGCGGCGATCTCCACCCTGCCGCAGCGGAGCCCAACGGCAGCCGATTCGACAGACTGCGTAGCCTGAGCCGTGCCGGAACTGATCCCCCGCGGGTGCCCGACCCCAGCAACAACCTCTTGGTGAGCCTCTACGGGGTACGCCACCGGCTCTGCCCAACCCCCAATCCGGCGCTGCACCTGGTGCTGAGCCTCGAGCGGGAGATCGACCTGATCGAGTTGGAGCAGCTCTGCGATGCGGTCGGCTGGAGCCGCAGGCCCCTGCGGAGGGTGCGCAAGGCCCTGCAGCACAGCCTGCTCTGCGTGGGGCTCTGGCGCCACGACACCCGCCTGCCCAAGCTCGTGGGCTTCGCCCGCTGCACTGGCGATGGGGTGGTGGAGGCCACCGTGTGGGATGTGGCCGTGCATCCGCTCTACCAGGGGGCGGGGCTGGGGAGGCAGCTGATGGATTACGTGATCGCCGAGCTTCAGACGCTGGGCGTGGACCGGGTGAGCCTCTTCGCCGACCCCCACGTGGTGGGCTTCTACGAGGGTCAGGGCTGGGAACTCGAGCCCCAGCTGCGTCGCTGCGCCTTCTGGTATGCCCCCTGACCCGAAAGCCCCTCAGAGCCTCCGTAGTAACGCTGCGCCAGCAGCTCCGGCGGGGTGCCCTGTCGCCAGGCCCGCCGCAGACGGGCATTGGCCAGGGCCGTGCCCAGCACCCCCAGGCGGCGCCAGCGGCGGCCACTCACCCGCAGCGACCCCGGCAGCATGCCGATCCCGCCGAGACGGCGCAGGCGGAGCACCAGATCAAGGTCCTCCATCAGGGGAATCGGGCTGATGCCGCCGGCGGCCTGCAGGTGCAGGCGGCTCACCAGCAGTCCCTGGTCGCCGTAGGGCAGCCGGCGCCAGCAGCTCCGCAGGGTCACCAGGGCCTCCACCAGCCGCAGGGCGGGGCCTGGTGCATCCACCCGCAACCGAAAGGCCCAGGCCCGCTGAGGGCCGCGCTCCATGGCCTTGGACACGAGGCCCTGCCAACCACGGGGCAGGCGCGCATCGGCATGGAGAAGCAGCAGCCAGGCACCATCAGTGGCCGCCACGCCGGCCGCCAGCTGGGCGCCACGGCAGGGCTCCGATGGCAACGCTCGGGCCCCGGCCAGCCGGGCCAGCCGGGCGGTGCCATCCCCGCTGCCCCCATCCACCACCACCACCTCAAGGAGCTGCCAGCTCCCAGGCGTCAGATCGGCCAACAGGCTCGGCAGACCGCTGGCCTCATTGCGAGCGACGATCACCACGCTGAGCTCCTGCAGGGAGCGGATCCGGATCATCGCCAGCGCCGCAGGTCGGCGGGGCGGTCGAGATCGGTGCGCACCGCCAGCAGGGTTGCCGCCATCGCCTCCCGATCGGCGGCGGCGAGGGTCTGGCGCAACACCGAGTCGCTCCCCCAGGGAATCGGCCCCGCCGCACCGGCAAACAGGCTGGGGGCTCCCGGTGGCTTGGCGGCCGGACCACCGGCTGGCTCCGGCCAGCCCAGGCCGATCAGCCAGTAACCCCCGTCGAGCGCCGGGCCCAGCACCAGAGGGGAGCCGAGGGCGAGGGCCCGGAAGGCCTCGTGCAGATCCGCCGCCGCCAGTTCCGGCAGGTCACTGCCGATCAGCAGCAGATGCTGCACGCCCTGCCGCCGCGCCCGCACCACCTGGCGCCGCAGGCGCAAGCCCAGGGACCCCGATCCCTGGGGCACCACCCGATCCGCCCCGAGGGAGCGACCCCAGCGCCGGGCCGCGGCGAGGCCGATGCCGCTGGTGGCCAGCACCAGCTCAGCGGTGGCGGCTGCACAGGCCCCCCGGGAGGCGGCCAGGGCGTGGTCGGTGAGGCGGGCCTGCACCCTGGCTGCGCAACGATCGCCTAGCTCGGCCGCCAATCGCCGCTTGCAGCGGCCCGGGGCCGGCCAGCGGGCCAGGATCACCAGCCGGCGCACCGGAGGTCGTTGCGGTGGATCCCAGCGGCCCGCCTGAGGCGGGGCCGGCACGCTCATTGGCCGCGGGGCAGCTCCGCCGGACGGAGAGTGAGGGTGAGCGTCTGGTCGCGGCGCCGCACCTGCAGGCTCAGGGCGTCGCCCACCCGGACACGATCCACAGCCAACTGCACCTCGGAGGGATTGGCGACCGCCTTGTCCCCCACCCGCTCGATCAGGTCACAGGACTTGAGGCCACCCCGGTCGGCGGGGCTCCCCGCCATCACATCCACCACCACCACCCCATTCACCTCCGGCAGGCGGCATTCATTGGTGGCGCCATTGATCTCCCGGGCCAGCTGAGGGGTGAGGGCCTGCAGCCGTACCCCGATGTAGGGATGGCTGGCATAGCCGCGATCCACGATCTGGGCGGCGATCTGGCGGGCGGTGTTGATCGGAATGGCGAAGCTCAGACCGGCGCCGGGGGCTTGGCGGATGGCGGTGTTGATGCCGATCACCTCGCCGCGGTCGTTGATCAGCGGTCCGCCGCTATTGCCAGGATTCACGGCGGCGTCGGTCTGGAGGTAAGGCACCCGCTGGCCCTCGCCCAGGGCATTGGTGCGCTGGATGGCGCTGATGATGCCGGCGGTCACGGTGTTGTCGAGACCGAGGGGGTTACCGATCGCGATGGCCCATTCGCCCGGCCGCACCCGGGCGGAATCCCCCAGGGGTGCCACGGGAAGCTTGGTGGCCACCACCTTCACCACGGCCACATCGGTGAGGGGATCGGCGCCCAGCACCTTGCCGGTGAAGTTGCGGCCGTCCGGAAGGGTCACGTGCACGTCGCTGGAACCCTCCACCACGTGGGCATTGGTGAGCACCACCCCGTCGGAGCGGGTGATGAAGCCCGATCCCTGGCCCTGTTGCTGCTGGATGGCGGGCCCCCCTCCGAACACGCCTCCGAGGGGATTCACCATCCGCTTCACCGTGTCGATGCGGACCACCGCCGGCCCCACCTTGTCCACCGCCGCCACGATCTGATTGCTGGGCGGCTTGAGGGGCATGGCCGCTGGGGCATCGCTGATCCGGGTGCGCTCCGGCCGCGCCGGCGCTCCGGGCAGGGTGAATCCGCCGGCGCAGCCGGTGAGGAGAAGGACGGGAGCGAGCAGGGAGGCCCGGCGCAGGCCGGCCCGCCACGGATCAGCCCCGCTCTTGCCGCAGTGGCTGGAGGTGGTGCAGGGGTGGGTCACGAGGCCGACGGGGAAGGGATGCAAACTGGATGGGCCACCGCGGTGGCGGTGGACACCGGAACGGCTTCATTAAAGACGGACCGCCGGTGCGACGCTGCCTATATTCGTGAACTGAGGGGAGTTTCAACGGTGCAGCAGGGCGAACAGCTTTGGCACCGGGTACAGCAGGCCCTGCAGCCCAATCTCAGCAAACCCACCTTCGAGACCTGGATCCGGCCGGCGCGGTTCCTGGCCTACACCGATGGGCAGCTGCAGCTTGAGGCGCCCAATGCCTTCACCTGCGGCTGGCTGCGCAAGAACTACCAGAGCCAGATCGCCGCCGTGGCCAGCGAGATCGCCGGACGCCATGTGGTGGTGGAGGTGGTGGCCGCTGCGGGAGGGGGCAGCGAGCCCACCCTGCCGCCCCTGGCCAGAAGGGGCGCGTCCCCATCGCTGCACGGATCCGCCACCCAGCCGGCAGTCTCCGAGCGGGCGGCGGGTTCGGCGGCCGATCCAACCCTCAGCGCCCGGGAGAGGTCGCTAACGGGCGCACCAGCCTCCGTGGGCCCCGGCGGCAGGCCGGCGGCGGGCCTGAACCCGCGCTACAGCTTCAGCCGCTTCGTGGTGGGGCCCAATAGCCGCATGGCCCATGCGGCGGCCCTCGCGGTGGCCGAGGCGCCGGGGAGGGAATTCAACCCCCTGTTCATCTGCGGCGGTGTGGGTTTGGGCAAGACCCACCTGATGCAGGCCATCGGTCACTACCGCCTCGAGATCGATCCCCAGGCGCGGGTGTTCTACATGAGCACCGAAACCTTTACCAATGACCTGATCCAGGCGATCCGCAAGGACGGCATGCAGGCCTTCCGCGACCGCTACCGCGCTGCCGACCTGATTCTGGTGGACGACATCCAGTTCATCGAGGGCAAGGAATACACCCAGGAGGAGTTCTTCCACACCTTCAATTCCCTGCATGAGGCGGGGCGGCAGATCGTGATCGCCTCCGACAGGCCGCCGAACCAGATTCCCAGGCTCCAGGAACGCTTAATCTCCCGCTTCTCGATGGGCCTGATCGCCGACATCCAAGTTCCCGACTTGGAGACCCGCATGGCGATCCTGCACAAAAAGGCCGAGAGCGAGCAGATGGCCCTGCCGCGGGAGCTGATCCACTACATCGCCGGCCGATTCACCTCCAACATCCGTGAGCTGGAGGGGGCCCTGACCCGGGCGGTGGCCTTCGCCTCGATCACCGGTCTGCCGATGACAGTGGAATCGGTGGCGCCCATGCTCGACCCGGTGGGCAATGATGTGGAGGTGACCCCGAAGCAGGTGCTGGAGAAGGTATCGGAGGTGTTCGGCGTGAGCGTGGAGGAGATGAAGAGCCCCAGCCGCCGCCGGGCCGTGAGCCAGGCCCGCCAGGTGGGGATGTTCCTGATGCGCCAGAGCACCAACCTCTCCCTGCCCCGCATCGGCGAGGCCTTCGGCGGCAAGGACCACTCAACCGTGATGTACGCCGTAGAACAGGTGGAGAAGAAGCTCAGCGCCGATCCCGCCGTTGCCCGCCAGGTGCAGCAGGTGAGGGATCTGTTGCAGATCGACTCAAGGAAGCGGCGTTGACAACCGATTCATGAGCCAACAACAAAAACGCATCCTCCTGCTCACGATCCAGCCGCCTGGCGGCAGTGGGGTGCAGGGCTTGATCTTCACGAAGCTCTGCCCCTATCTCCAACAGCAGGAATGGGAGTTTCATTTCGCGGGCCCCTCACCAAGGCTCTCATCAGTTCTCCATAGTGAGTCAAGTTTCCCAACAGAAAATTTTCACGTAACGGCAAATATCTCGAACTCAATTCGCTACTCAATACAACGAAATAGACAACCCAAAGGAAGCCCCCTGAGACTTTTTTATGGTCTGCTTCAGCTGACGAGCCAGTGGTTTGAAAAACTCACTCACCACAACTCCACCGCTTACCTCCACAGGGGAATCAGCGAGGCCGCAGAGAAGGCGGAGGCAAACTGGGATTTTGACTTGATTGCCGGCAAAAGTCCCGACTTCAGGATTCTTGAAATTGCGGCAGAAGTAGCTCAGCGACATGGCAAGCCCTTGCTCGCGATCTACGACGATCCCCATGGACAACGGGATTCCGAACATTTTTATCCAGATGACCAGATCCGTCAGATCGAAGTCCTAAAACGGGCCACGAATGCCGTCTTCATGTCACCGAAAACGCTGGAGCGCTACGTGGAATCAGGACTGATCGAAAAGGAAAAGTGCCTGACCATCACCGACAGCTACCCGCTTGATCCAGACCTTTATACAAACCAACACCCCCCAGCCGATCCAAGCGTCAGGCCAGAAGCTGACAATCAACTGACCATTGCCCATCTCGGCAACATTCCGGAATGGCGACCCATGGATTCATTGCTTGAGGCGATGATCCTGATTCGGGAGACATCCAACCCGATTCGCATCCAGTTGACCATTTATGGATATCTCTACAAACGCGCCCGCCAGATGATTGGAGACAACCCCATTCTCTCGAGCCAGCTGAGGATCCACCCCGCAGTCAGCTACGAAGCATCCCATGCTATCGCGGAAAGAGCTGACATTCTTTTGGTTGTAATTGGGGAAAGACACGTCGACAATCAACCCTCAAAATTCTTTGATTACCTAGGGCACAAGAAACCCATTCTTGCTGTTGGACCGCCGGGAAACCCCATCCAATCGATCATCGAAAAGCTGGGCATCGGCATGTTCTGCGACGTACGACATCCGCAATCGATTCAGGAAGGAATCTTGAAGCTCTCAACCCAACACAACCAGTTTAGGCAATCTTACCTGGATCACGACATGGAGATAACCGAATATTCCGCCCCATCAGTAGCAAAGAGATGGCTTGCAATCCTTGATTCCGTTTACGCAAAATCGCAAATGGAAAGCATGAAGAGGAAGCTTAGTCAACCAGCGGCTCACTCCGATCCAGCCCCTCCACCACCCCCTGGAAAACCCGGCTGGCAGTGATGTCTGCCGCTTCGATCGTCATCAAATCGAGCTTGCTGAGCCGTCTGCCCATGCCATTGAACAGGCGATTCGCCTGACGCATGCGGGCCCGGTCGATGGCGTTGCGGATCGAGCGGGCATTAGCGAAGAAGGGCAGCTGCATTCGGCGCATGATGTAGTCGGCGAACACCTCGGTGGCCTCCTCGCTGAAGCGGTATTTCTCGCTGGCGAGGATCAGCTTGGCGATCGCCAGCAATTCAGGGGCGCTGTAGTCAGGGAAGTCGATATGGTTGGCTACCCGCGAGGAAAGGCCAGGATTGGATTGATAAAAAACATCCATTCTCTCCTTGTAGCCCGCGAAGATCACCACCAGATCATCACGATTATTCTCCATCACCTGCAGCAGGATCTCGATCGCTTCGGCGCCGTAATCACGCTCATTCTCGGGCCGGTAGAGATAATAAGCCTCATCGATGAACAGCACACCACCCATCGCCTTCTTCAGCATCTCCCGGGTCTTGGGGGCCGTATGGCCGATATACTGACCCACCAGGTCATCGCGGGTGGCGGTCACGACGTGTCCCTTACGAACGTAGCCGAGGCCATGCAGGATCTTCGACATCCGCTCGGCCACCGTGGTCTTGCCGGTGCCCGGCCTGCCGGTAAAAGACATATGGAGGCTCGGTGGAGCCGATTCCAGCCCCAACTCGCGCCGGGCCCGGTTCACGACCAGCAAAGCCGCGATTTCACGGATCCGGGCCTTCACCGGCCGCAGACCCACCAGTTCCTGATCCAGTTGGTCCAGCACACCCTGGATGCCGGCCGCGTCATAGGCCCCTCGCAGATCGACCGTGAGATGGTCGGCCTCCATCTCCACAGGGATCTCAGCTAGCGGCTGCGGGCAGGAGGAGCTCGAGTGCAGGGGATCAGAGGAGTGCATCGATCGCCGCGGCAAAGGCCAGATCAACCTCTCCTACCGGCTGATCGTCATCCGTCCTGAGGGTGAGGTTCACATAGGTGCGACCGAAGCTGATGTCGGGGAAGCGCCCCTCGCTCTCCGCCAAAGCATTGAGCCGCTCCAGGAAACTGCGGGTGCTCTCGTAGTCATCGAATTCGATGCGGCGCTCCAGCCGATCGGGGCGGGTCCGCTGCGTCCAAGGCTGGTTCATTGCCTGAACTTAGGCCACGACCCGGAGGTCATCGATGTTCTGGGCCGCGACGGGAAGCTCAAATCAGCCGCGATAGGGGTCGAGACAGTCGGTGCGGGCCACGGCAAGCCGTTCGGCCCAAGCTCGGGCGTAGCTGCGGTTGGCGGCCTGCTCCGCGGGAGCCGAACTGGCCAGGGGATGGGGGAAGGTGCCATCGATGGCGGCATTGGTGACGCAGAACATCGACTTCTGGAAGCTCATGCAGATCTTCACCCGCACATCGCCCTCGCCGCGACTGCGCTGGCGATAGAGGGCATGGAGGCGCTCCGGCAGATGGCGGTACATGTCCTGCATCAGCAGGCTCGGAGGAATGCCGGCACCCATGGTGGGGAGGGGATCGGCATAGAGGGCCCCATAGGTGAATTTGCCCAGGTCCGGCGAAATCTGCTGGGCCTGAGCATTGAACGACACGGTGCCCAGGAACGGCATGCCCCGCAGGAATACCGCCTCCACGTAGGGAACCGCCACATCCACCAAGAAGGTGAGCCCCGCCTCCGGGGGCAGCACCCAATAGTGCTCGTTACCCAGCTGCACGCCGTAGGAGATCGGATTGGCGGCAGCCTTCACCAGGCCATCCTTGATGAAGGCCACCACCCCGGCGATGGTGCTCACCGAGCCGGCCGCCTCGGCCCGGGCCAGATCAAGGAAGAGATCGCTCATCACCCGCCAGAACTGGCCGAGGGCGTGGGTGGTAGCGGCAGCCCGGATCGCCTCAGGCAGAAAGTTCGGGAAGAGGGGATGCAGCAGCGCCAGCAAGGGGTCCCGGCGGGTCTTGTGGCAGATAATCGCGGCGCAGTTCTGGAGGAAAGGTTCAGAGTCGAGGTAGGCATCGAGGCCACCGGTGCCATGCCAGAGCATGGCCTTCATGCAGTATTCGGCGTACTCAAAATTGATGCGGTCGCCATTGAGGTGGCGCCAGATCTTCGCCGGGCTGAGGTCGCCATTGAGGAAGCGGAAGACCGGGAAGGGATTGAGAAACTGCTGTTCGGCCTGGAAGATCAGGTTGATGCTGTAAGCATCGAGCACCTCGCCATAGCTCTTCAGCACATCCACCACCTCCACCACGTGCTCGGAGGTTTCGGCGAGCAGGGTCTCACCCGCCAGCAGCCTGGCCTCCAGCGCTTCGATGCTGGGACGACCGCCGGCATGGGTGAGCAGCGCAGGGATGACCGGCATCAGCCCAGACCTCCGTGGGCGGCGGCCTGCAGCAGGGCCGGCAGCTCGGCCATGGCTGTGGCGGTGGTCTCACTCAGCCAGCCGAGGCCCGCCGGGACGAGCCCCAGCCCCACCACCGCTAGGGAAATCCCCAGTGCCGGCAGGGTTTCCCGGAGCGCTACCCCCGACAGGCGAATATCGAGGCGTGCATCGGCGCTGGGGTCCTCGCTGGGGGGGGTGATCGCCATCCGGCCGAAGTAGGCCCGGTTCACCAGCAGCAGGAAATACACGGCCGTGAGCCCCGAACCCACCATGCAGAGGAGGGTGGCCAGGGGGAACACGCCGATGCTGCCGCGAAACACCAGGAATTCGGAGATGAAGCCGGCCATCCCAGGCAGCCCGGCGCTGGCCATCACCCCGAGGATCATCAAGGTGCCGGTGAAGGGCAGGCCCCGCTCCGGATTGAGCAGGCCGCGCAACACCTCCAGATCGCGGGTGCCGGTCTTGCGGTACACGATGCCCACCAGCAGAAAGAGCAGGGCGGAAATCAGCCCATGGCTCACCATCTGGAACACCGCCCCCAACAGACTCACGGGCGTGGCGGCGGCCGCCGCCAGCAGGATCATGCCCATGTGGCCCACCGAGCTGTAAGCCACCATCCGCTTCATGTCCCGCTGGGCGATCGCTGCCAGGGATCCGTACAACACCGAAACCGCCGCCCAGATCGCCAGCCAAGGAGCCACCAGGGCCCAGGCCTCCGGGAAGAGCCCCAGGCAGAAGCGCAGCAGGCCATAGGTGCCCAGCTTGAGCAGCACCCCCGCCAGCAGCACCGACACCGGCGTGGAGGCCTGGGTGTGGGCGTCAGGCAACCAGGTGTGGAAGGGCACCAGTGGAATCTTGATGCCGAAGCCGATCAGGAGGGAGACAAGCAGCACGAGCTGGCTGCCCATCGCCAGCCGTTCGCTGAGGATCGGGCTGAGGCTGAAATCCACTGTGCCGGTGAACAGGGCCAGCCCAAGAAAGGCGCCCAGGATCAGCACACCAGAGATGGCGGTGAAGATCAGGAACTTGGTGGCCGCGTAGGCCCGCTCGGCGCCACCCCAAATCGAGATCAACAGCCAAAGGGGAATCAGCTCCAGCTCATAGAACAGAAAGAAGAGCAATAGGTTATCGGCCAGGAAGGCCCCATTCACGGCGCCGCTGATCAGGAGCAGCAGGGCGAAGTAGATGCGAGGCCGTTGGCTGATGTCGCGGGTGCATACGGCCGACACCAGGGTGAGGGCCCCGTTCATCAGCACCAGAGGCAAGGAGAGGCCGTCGATGCCGAGGCGGTAGTCGAGGCCGATCATCGGCACCCAGCTGAGGGAGTCCTGCAGTTGCATCCCTCCCTGGTGGGGATCGAAGGCCATCAGCACCCGCAGGCTCCAGAGCAGCTGCAGGGCGAGGGTGGTGATGGCGATCGTCCGCATCCTGCCGGGGGGCGGATGACTCGGCAAGAGGAGCAAGGCGAAGGCTCCCAGGAAGGGAATCAGCAGAAGCAGGCTCAACATCGTTCCGGCCTCAACCCTTCAACCAGGCCAGGCTGGCCAGGAGCATGATGATCGCCGCCACCAGGGTGAGCACATAGCTCTGCAGCTGGCCGCTGACACCGAGCTTGAGCCCTTCGGCGCTGGCCAGCGAGGCGCTGCCGATCCGATCTACCAGGCCGTTTACCAGGTGCCGGTCGACACTGCTGGTGAACCGGGCCAGACCTGCCACGAAGGCCACGATCGTGGCTTTGTAGATCCGCTCGGTATAGAAGTCGTAGGCCAGTAGGTTCTGAAGCATCCCCAGGGGGCGGAACAGGGAACGGGAGCCGAAGGCATCCATCTGCACCAGGCAACCCACCAGCACACCGGCCAGGCCACTGCCCAGAACCATCAGGGTGCTGGAAGTGGAGAAGCTGGGGATTGCCAGGAAGGGGTCGATCCGGTCGATCACCAGCGGGGTGAGCAACACGAGCACGGCAAGGCTCACCATGGGCAGGGCCATCAGCCAGTTCACCTCTGGGCTGCGACGCGTTTTGGGATGGGGCTTGTCGAGGAACACCTGGCGGAACACCCGCACCAAGTTGAAAGCGGTGAGGGCATTGGTGAGCAGCACCACCCCCGCAAGAAGGGGATGGCCGGCCCGGAACGTGTCAACCATCAACCCGAAGCACCAGAAGCAGCCCAGGGGCAGCACGCCGGTGAGCCCCGCGGCGGCCACAACGAAGCCGGTGGTGGTGGCGGGCATGCGGGATCCGAGGCCTCCGAGTTCGGTGAGGTCCTGGCTGTTGGTGGTGGTGATCACGCTGCCCACGCTCATGAACAGCAACGCCTTGGCCAGACCATGGGCGAACAGTAGAAGCAGTGCCAGCAGGGGCTTCTGCAGGGCGATGGCCAGAAAGACCAGGCCGAGATAGGAGGTCGTCCCGTAGGAGAAGGTGCGCTTGAGGTCTACCTGGGCGATGGCCACCAGGGCGCCGCCGATGGCGCTGATCGTGCCCACCACCAGCAACACCTGGATCGCCACCGGTGAAAGCCGAAGCAGCGGCATCAGCTTGAGCAACACCAGGGCGCCGCAGGTCACCACGGCGGAGTTGCGAAGGATCGAGGCGGGATTCGGACCCTCCATCGCCTCATCGAGCCAGAGGTGCATCGGGAATTGGGCGCACTTGCCCATCGGTCCGGCGATCAGGCCCAAGCCCAGCAACGTCGCCGGCAGGGGGGCGAGCTGGGCGGTATCGATCCAGCGGTAGAGATCGGAGAATTCCAGCGAGCCGGCCCAGCAGGAGAGCGCCACGAGGGCCATCAGCAGCAGCACGTCCCCCACCCGCTTGGTGAGAAAGGCATCACGGGCGGCGGTGACCACCAACGGCTGCGCATACCAGAAGCCCACCAACAAATAGGTGGAGAGGGTGAGCATCTCCAGAAGGAAATAGCTCATGAACAGGTTGCTGCTCAGCACCACCCCAGCCATGGCCCCCTCGAAGAAACCCACCAGGGCGTAGAAGCGGGCCAGAGACCACTCCTTGTCGAGATAGCCCAAGGCGAAGACCTGGCAGAGCAGGCTCATGAAGGTCACGAGCTCCAGGGCCGCCAGGTTGGTGAGCGAGAGGTCGAAGCCGATCCGCAGATCGAGATCGCTGGCCTGGAACCAGGGGATCTCCAGGTGCTGCGGCCCCAGGGCAAGCACCTCCCGGAGGATCAGGCTGCCGTGCAGCGCGGCCACCAGGGTGAGCAGAAGATTGAGGTAGGCGGCGGGACGGGGCCCGTTGCGCTTGATCCAACCGCTTGCCCAGGGCAACGACAGCACCATGCCGCTGAAACCGTAGAGCGGGATCAGCCAGACCAGCTGAATCGGCAGGGGCAGGGAGAGGGGCAAGCAGGCGAAAAGAACGGGACTGGGCAAACAGGCTGGTTGGCACAGGATTTTAGGCGCTGCCGCGGAAGCTCAGCAGATCTGAAGCCCTCAATCGCGTGCCAACGACCAACCCTCAACAGGCTTTATGTCACAGCCGGGCCCGTTGATGGAGGGCCAGGTCAGGCGACTGAAGACTGGCTAGCCAGGTCGCCAGCTCGCGGCCATGCTGCTGTTCCTCCAGCCAGAGGGCCTGGAAGAACGCGTGCTGGTTGGCGTCGCCGATCTGAAGACAGAAGCGCATGGCCTCCGCATAGTGGGCGATCAAGTCGTCCTCCAGCACGGCATTACGGCGCAAGAGCTCAACGAGATCGGCGGCATGGGTCACAGGCCGCAGCTGGGAGGCCGCCGGAGCGACCCCGAGGGTGAGCATGCGCTTCACGATCCTCTCGGCGTGCTGCAGCTCCTCCACCGTCTCGTGGCGAAAGCGATCAGCCGCTTCGCCCTCACCCCAGAGCTCCACCAAGGAAGCCTGGGTCATGTACTGCTGGACGGCGGAGAGTTCCAGGCTCAAGGCGCGCCCTAGATAGCCGAGGACGCGCGGATGGGCGGCTCCCACGGCCATCAAAGACGGCGGATGACGCCGCTTGCGGCAATGGCGGGTTCCACCTCACCGTGGGGGCGGGCAATGATGTGGGCGGCCACCAAACCGTCGCCGACCCGTTCGCAGGCGTCGGCGCCGGCGCGGACAGCTGCGTTCACGGCACCGGTTTCACCGCGCACCATGACGGTGACATAGCCGCCACCGACGAATTCCCGAGCGACGAGGGTCACCTCGGCGGCCTTAGTCATGGCGTCGGCCGCCTCAATGGCGGGAACCAGGCCGCGGGTCTCGATCATGCCGAGGGCAATGCCCTGAACCGTGTCAGCCATGGGGAAGGAAAGGGTGGGTGGATTGGAAGGGGGTGTGATGGCACCACCACCGCGGCTGGAAGCCGGGGCGGTGGTGCGGCTGGAGCTGCTGCCCCGGGATGGGGTTGCGGCTCCACTCCGGGCGGATGGGGAACCGCCGGACCGGCTGGCGGCGGTGCGGCTGGCCGGTGCTGCCCTGCGGGCAGCGGGTGTCTTGACCTTCGCAGCCGCGGCGGCCTTGGCTACCGGAGCGGGCGTCGCCACCACAGCGGTGGCGGCGGATTCGGACGGTGGCGGGGCTGCAGCGAGGAGGGCCCTGCTGGGGGGTGGGGCCACCGTGGGCACCCCCTCCGCCGCGGCGGGAGGGGTGGCCGGCGCCGGAACGCTGGCGGATGGCGGAGTGGCTGGGGAGAGGGTTTGCTGCACCACGTCCCCTGCCCCCGCGACCTGGGACACCGCGGAGACCTCCGTGGCGGAGGGACGTCGGGAGGCTGCCGGGCGGGAGGAGGGGCGGGAAGAGCGGCTGGCCATGGCGGGAAGGGGGGAGCGAGGCGGGGGCGGAGGTGCTGCGGCGCCGGCGCCGCACTCAGATCAGGCCGTGGCGGCCAGGAAAGGGCTCAGCCATCCGGTTCCCAGAAGTCGATGATCCCGCCGATCGTGAGATCGGTATGCACCTCGGGATTGCCGCAGGCGAAGCGAGCAGCCGAACCGCTGGCCGTGAACACCCAATTGCCCACAGCGGCACCCACCGGATCCACCGCCACGCTGAGTTTGCCCTTGGGGGTGCGCAGCACGCGCAGGTTCCAATGCTCCAAGCCGGACACCCGATGGGTGCAGACCAGGGAACCGGTGACCTGCATGATCTCCATCAGACCTTGCCTCCGCCATTGAAGCCAGGAGCAGGAGACTGGGCGGCGGAGCTGGGGGCCGCCGGCAGGCTCGAAGGGGCTATCTGGGGCTTCAGTGCCGAATCTGTCTTCGGTGGCGAATCCGGGATGGCGCTGGTTTCGGTCTTGACGGGTGCCTTACCGGCGTCAGGGTCCCAGTGGTCGATGATTCCGACGATGGTGAGATCGCTCGGATAGGACTTGCTGCCTGCGGCTTCACGGGCGGCGGAGCTGCCAACGCAGATCACCCAGTCGCCGGGAATGCAGCCCACCGCATCGACGGCAACCTTCTGAGTGCTGCCATCAAGCACCACCTGAAGGTGTTTGTGCTCAAAGTCGGGAATGCGATTGGTGGAGACCAGGGGCTTCACCACTTTGCAGATCAGCATCTCAGTGCCCTCCTCCGGTCTCAAAGGTGATAGTGGACCCTACCGGTTCGGCGGGGGCAAGGCGGTCCTTGTCATGCACGGTGAGCAGAGCATGAATAAGCCCTTCAGCAAAGAGATCCCGATAACGCTGACGCATCGCCTCCAGCACCCGTTCACCATGGCGAACGGCGCGATCGCGGGCCCCCGGTACCTTGCCGCTGTAGTCGAAGCGCACGACCACCGGCACCGGCAGCCCTCGCGACACATTGAGCCCCTTGAAGATCTTCACCCCCACATCCAAATCGGGAGCGCCTTCCTCCACGGTGTCCATGTAGGCGAAGTAAGTGAGATTGCGCAGGTGAATCTCCTTAAACCCGATTCCCACACCGATGAAGCGCTCCGCATGGCCAGCATCGGCGTAGTGGCCGCCGTGGTACTCACGCACATAATCAATCTGGGAGAGGTTGTTCTCGATCAGGCGACTGATCAGCTTCACCATGCCGGGATCCGGGCTGGCGGCAGCTGCCTGTTCCACCAACGCCTGGAGGCGGGTCCGGCCCTCAGCGGCACCGAGGTGCCGAGTGGCCTCATACACCTCGCGGGCGTCCAGCCAGCGCTCCAGGTTGGTGCTGCCATCGAGCCCGGGCACATGCACCCGGATCGCGTCGGTGTCGGTGTCGATGCCGATCAACAGCCGGTCCACGGAGGCACCGCAACAAAAGCTGTTCTCCACCGCCTGCTGGAAGTCCTGCAGCCGCCTGGAACCACAGGAGGCGGCCAGGGCGTCGTCGCTGCCGTGGGCAGCGCATCCTTCATGGGCCGGGTCCAGAGAACTGAAGTGGTAGAGCACCACCTTCAGGTAACGCGTGTCGGCGTGGGCGGGGTTGGGCTGGGCTTCGCGGTAGCGGCGATGTTCGGTCTTCACCCAGCGGTTCACCGTGTTCTCCACATCAAACAGAGCACCGGCATGGGGGCGACGGCGCACGGCGCTGTAGGGAATCCGCAAGGCATAGGCGATGGCATGGGCCAGGCGGCCATCGGCGCAGGGGGTGATGTCGAGCAGGTGGAAACCACACTCCAGCAGGAAGGCTTCGAAGCCCTGGGCGGACTCACTGCCTCGATGGCCCTCCAGGGGATCCTGCTGAAAGAAGGAGGCGCTGGTCTGCTCGTAGGTCTCAAACACGCACCAGGCGAACAGGGTGCGCATGTCGAGCTGGGTCACCCAGGCTCTCTCCAGGATCGGCAGGGGAAGCTCGTAGCCGAGCTCGGCACGGGAAAGCTGCTGGGCCCGGGCCACGAAATCATCCTCGTGCTGCAGGGCAGAGAGCTGCTTGAGCACCGGCACGATCCGGTCGAAGGCTTCCTTCACCCTGTTGTCATAGGCCTGAAGCCGGGCGTTGGTGCGTCCATCACTGAGAGGATGGAGACCAGCTGTCGTGCGTCCCCTGAAGCCGACGCGCAGCACCGACGCGGTGGCGGACTGAAGCGGAGAGGAAGCGGCCGTCGTCGGGGTGGAACCCAGATCTTCCCCCCGGACGGTGGCAAGCCGATCGCGTAGACCAGGGGCATCCCCGATGGGACGGCGCCGGGGTGCGCTCGGGGCCAGGGAGCGGCTGGACATGGCCGGACGGCGGGGCATCGTGCGATCAGCCCCGGGCCCCGCCCGACACCGTGATCAGGGAACCGGCGACGGTGTTGCCGCTGGAACCAGTGATCCGGCTGACGGGTTCGGGAACTTCTTCGTTGCGCTTCGGCAGCTGGCCGGGCATCGCTGAGAGAACACCGCGGCGGCTGGGGTTGCGACGGCGGGCCGACACACCTTCAGTTCCGGTCACCCTCTCACCACGATCCCAGTCATCACCGGTGATCCGAAGACCGGATCCCTCACCGGTGACCCGGGAGACCGGGAGGGCGGTCGCAGCGGCTGCAGAGGCCGGGACGGGAACCAGCACCGGCTGACTCGGACGGCGATCGAAGCGAAACTGCTCCGTACCGGTCACCATGTCAGCCGCCAAGTCAAAAGGGCCGGTGATCCTCCCGCCGAACTCGTAGCTGCTGCCGGTCACGGCACCCTTCTTTTCGCGTTGCACCTGGGCCACCCGCGCCGGGGACTGCACGCTGAATTGCTGCCAGGGCGCAGCCTCCAGGGGTTGGGGGAAGTCGGCATCGGAGGCCGAAGCGGCACCGCAGGCTTTGATGCGCTGGTCCGCTCCCACGTAGGGGGTGCCGGACACATCGCCGCAGGCGCCCCGCTCGGCGCCGGTCATCACGCCGCCGATTCCGGGCTGGATGCCGGTCATCACTGAACCCATCCGCACAGGCGTGCGCTGGCGCACGGCGGCCACTTGGTTGGTGGAGCACCAGTTGCCAGCATCCTCGAGGCCGGCGTAGGGGGTGCCGGTCACCACCTTGCAGGTGCCGGGCTCATCACCGGTCACGTTCTCGGAGCGGCCGGTGCGGGTTCCGCTCACCACCAGGTTGCGGTTGGTCACGCTGAAGCCCACCTTGGCGGCTTCCGGGGCAGGACGGACTCCACAGAAACGGTCGTATTGCTGGCTGCCGACGTATTCATCGCCCGTGACCATGCGGCAGCTGCCGGGTTCATCGCCGGTCACCTGATCGCTGCGGCCCACGTGGGTGCCGGTGATGCCGGTCCCGCGCAGGGTTTGCAGGCTGGCCACCTTCACCGGACTGCGGCCGCCCAGGTCAGAGTGATCGTTCACGTATTGGTCGCCGGTGAGGTGTCGGCTGGAACCGGCCTCATTGCCGGTCACCTTCTCGGAGCGGCCCACCATCACGCCAGAAACCTGCCGACCGGCAGCCGTAATGGTCTGGCCCACCTTGCGGGGGTTAGGGGCGCTGATGCCGCAGTAAGCGGCGTCCTGGTTGGCCGAAACGTATTCGGTGCCCGTCACGAGTTTGCAGGTACCGGGCTCGTCGCCAGTCACCTTCTCAGAGCGGCCCACCTCGTTGCCGGTCACCCGGTTGCCGTGGCTGGTGGCGCTGACACGCACTTTGGCGGGCTGGCGGCTGGGAGCTTCGGTCTGGCAGAAAGTCTGGAACACCTCGGAACCGAGGTACTCGGTGCCGGTGATCGTGCGGCAGGTGGCCGCTTCGTTGCCGGTGGTCTTGACCGAGCGGTTGGCCTGGGTGCCGGTCACGATCTGGCCGGAGAGGGTTTCACTCACGCCCACCTTCAGGCTGGCTTGAGCGGCGGAGGCGGCGGCCAGTTTGGCGCCATTGCGGTTGGGGCCACTGGGACGAGTACCGCCGCTGCGACTGCTGCCCGCGGAGCCCACCTTGCACTTCAGCTCCCGCAACTTCTGGGCCAGTTCACGGCTGCTGATGTCCGGATTGCCCTGGCGAGCCACGCTGGCGGCGCTGGTGCCATTGGAGGTGCTGGCCGACTTGCCGCGCTTGGAGAGGGCCTCACGACGAGCCAAGACCAAGGCGCGGCTGGGGTTATGCACGGCAGCCCGCTTGGCGGTGGCGGCACGGCGTTCGGCACCGGCGGAAGCGGTGGAGGTGCGGGAGGGCGCGGAAAGAGAGGGCAGGCTGGCCCGGCTGCTGCGACTGCTGGAGGCGGTGTCCTCCCGCTCCTGGCACTTGCACTTGTGCTCTGGATCCTTGGGTGCAGCAGCGGGTGCCGGGCTTGCATGGGCCAGGTCGGTGCGGGTACGGTCCTTGGAGGCATCCGCGCGCTTGCCGCGACGTGAGAGTGCCTCACGGCGGGCCAACACAAGGTCGCGGCTGGGATTGGCCAGGGGCCGGGCGGCGGCACGCCGTTCGGGGGAGGGGCTGCCGAGGGCGGCTGCGGAAGGCCGGCTGCGGGATGGGGTGGCCACGGTGCTCACCGGAGCCGCCGCCGTGGGGGCGGGCGGAGGTGTCACCGTTCGAGCCGGCAGGGCATCAGCAGCTGTCCGCACCCGGCCGGGGGCCGAGTTGAAGCGGCCAGCGGATTTCTTGCCGCCTTCGGTGAGGGCCTTGCGGCGCTCCAGGGCTGCTTGACGACTCGATGTGCTGGCCATATCCGCCCGGGTAAAGGGTTTATCGACGTCGGAGACGTCAGGAGTGAAAGGGGCCTTGCTCCGATCCAATCCAACCTGCTCAACTGACGCCTGTGGGAGCCGTGGAAAGAGGGTGAAGATGGAAAGAAGTCAGCCAATCTCTGACGAGATCTCTTCCAGAACGATCCACAAGTTTTGAACCTGTTGATCAGATCGCAAGGAATAAGGTGCGGTTCCGCCGCAGGACGGAACCGCTGGCCGCAAATCAACGGCCTTCGAACACCACGAAGCAGGCACCCTGGCTCTGGGTGTAGGCGTCGTAGCCCACCAGACGCACATGGTGGTCGGGGTAGGCCCGGTGGGCAGCCTCGAGTTCGCTCACGATCACACCGAGATCCTTCTCACCGAAGAAGGGAAGCTTCCAGTACGACCAGTAGGTCGCCATGGAGCGGCTGGGGTGCACGTGCTCGATCAGGGGACTCCAACCCTGGGCGATGATGTAGGCGATTTGATCGTAGATCTCGTCCTGGGTGAAGGGCGGCAGAAAGCCGAACGTCTCCAGGGTGGCGACTGTTTGGTAGTCACCCACGGTGCTCTTGAAGGGCATGGGGATCCTTGGGATGAAGGGTGGATTGGCGTCGTAACGTCCTGCTCGCCTGGGGAAGAGGAACCGCAATGGCTCCCTCCCCGACAGTCAGGGCAGACGATCAGTGGACGTCGAGCTTGTCGACGGTGTCGAACTCGAACTTGATTTCCTTCCAGGTTTCGAGTGCGATCGCCAGCTCGGGGCTGTGCTTGGCGGCTTCCGTGAGGATGTCGCGGCCTTCGCGTTCGATTTCACGTCCGGCGTTGCGAGCCTTCACGCAGGCCTCGAGAGCCACCCTGTTAGCGGCGGCGCCGGCGGCCGAACCCCAGGGGTGGCCGTGGGTACCACCACCGAACTGGAGCACCGAGTCGTCACCGAAGATGGCGACGAGGGCAGGCATGTGCCACACGTGGATACCGCCGGAGGCCACGGCAAACACGCCGCCCAGCGAACCCCAGTCCTGATCGAAGAAGTTGCCGCGGGTGCGGTCTTCGGGAACGAAGGATTCACGCAGCTGGTCGATGTAACCCAGGGTGGTCTGGCGATCCCCCTCCAGCTTGCCCACCACGGTGCCGGTGTGCAGTTGGTCACCACCTGAGAGGCGGAGGCACTTGGCCAGCACCCGGAAGTGGATGCCGTGCTTGGGATGGCGGTCGATCACCGCGTGCATGGCGCGGTGGATGTGGAGCAGCATGCCGTTCTTGCGGCACCACTTGGCCAGACCGGTGTTGGCGGTGAAGCCACCGGTGATGTAGTCGTGCATGATGATCGGCTGACCCAGTTCCTTAGCGAACTCGGCCCGCTCGTACATCTCTTCGGGCGTGTTGGCGGTGCAGTTGAGGTAGTGCCCCTTCTTCTCGCCGGTTTCCTCTTGGGACGAACGGACGGCTTCAGCCACGAACTCGAAACGGTTCTGCCAGCGCTGGAAGGGCTGGGAGTTGATGTTTTCGTCGTCCTTGGTGAAGTCGAGACCGCCGCGCAGGCACTCGTACACCACCCGGCCGTAGTTTTTGCCGGAGAGGCCGAGTTTTGGCTTAATGGTGCAACCCAGCAGAGGACGGCCGTACTTGTTCATCCGGTCGCGTTCGACCACGATGCCGTTCGGCGGACCCATGCAGGTCTTGATGAAGGCGATCGGGAAGCGGATGTCTTCGAGGCGCAGGTGGCGCAGGGCCTTGAAGCCGAACACGTTGCCGACCAGGGATGTCAGCACGTTGGTGATCGAGCCTTCCTCAAACAAGTCGAGGGGGTAGGCGATGAAGGCATAGAAGGCTTCCTTGTCGCCAGGAACATCTTCGATGCGGTAGCAACGGCCCTTGTAGAAGTCGAGATCGGTGAGGAGCTCGGACCAAACGGTGGACCAGGTGCCGGTGGAGGATTCAGCGGCCACAGCGGCAGCCACCTCTTCGCGGGGAACACCTTCCTGGCCGGTGCACTTGAAGCAGGCCAGCAGGTCGGTGTCGAGGGGGACGTAATCAGGAGTCCAATACGTGTCGCGGTACTCCTTAACCCCGGCGTCGTACTTCTTGCTCATGGAAATTCTCCGATTGGGTCGTTAGGGAAAGGGTGAGTTAGGGCGCGTCAAGACGCGGGCCGCTCAGTCCTTCGAGCCCAGGCCGAAACTGCTGTTCAGGGCAGGTTCCACTTCGCGGTGGGGGCGAGCGATGATGTGGGCAGCCACCAGACCGTCGCCCACGCGCTCACAGGCGTCAGCACCGGCGCGCACGGCGGCGTTCACGGCACCGGTTTCGCCGCGCACCAGGACGGTGACGTAACCGCCGCCCACGAATTCACGACCGATCAGGCGCACTTCCGCGGCCTTGGTCATGGCGTCAGCCGCTTCGATCGCAGGAACCAGACCGCGGGTCTCGATCATGCCGAGGGCAATGCCCATGGTTTCGTTTGCCATTACCTGCTCCTGAAGGAGGGGGTGGAATGTTCGTGTGCAACCCTGCTCCGCCGCCCAACCCCCCGTCAACCCATCGGGGCAAGAACCGCCATCACCGTTTCAGGCCGTGGAGATAAGCGAAGCTGATCAATGCATCACAAAACGTAAGCAGAGTTGGTCCATGCCCATCCCAGCCCCTCAGAAGGCCTCCGCATCCGAAACAAAACCCACCCCTCCATAGCGACGCAGCAGGGGCTTCACCGCCCCGCGGATGCCCTCCAGCAGCGAGGCTTCGCAGAACACGATCACGTGGGCATTGGCACCAAAACTGCTGAAATCCATCGCCTCGGAGATCTCACCTCCAACGCCCATGCCGGTGACATGCCGCATCACCGAATAGCCCGGAGCCCCGGCCTTGAGCATGGCCTTGCAGACTTTTTCCAGTTCCCGTTCATTGAGAAACAGGTCAATGCGCTTCATGGTGTGCCCTCAGGCGTGGGGAAAAGTCGAACAGAAACAAAAGAACTGTGGTGGGACGATCCGAGTCGGTTAGGGCCACGCTCAGCTGGCCGGGATGCAGCGCTGGACCAGGGCCATGTACACCGGAATCCCCACTACCACATTGAAGGGGAACGTCACCCCCAGCGCGGTGGAGATGTAGAGGCTCGGATTGGCCTGGGGCACCGTCATCCGCATCGCCGCAGGCACGGCGATGTAGGAGGCGCTGGCACAGAGAACCATGAAGAGCAGGGCGTCACCCTGATTCAGGCCCAGCAAGCGGGCGATGCCGAGACCCACCAGGGCATGAAGCAGGGGAGCCAGCACAGCAAAGCCGATCAGAAAAGCTCCCGCCTTGCGAAGGTCCTGCAGTCGCTGGGCGGCGACCAGGCCCATGTCGAGCAGGAAGAAACAGAGGGCCCCGTAGAAGAGTTTCTCCGTGAATGGCTCCATCTTCTCCACCCCGGCTGGACTAAACGCCGCCACGAGATAGCCGATCACCAGGCTGCCAATCAGCAGGAAGATCGAGCCATTCAGAAACGCCTCCCGCAGCAGTTCGCCCCAACGCAGGCCTTGGCCCTCCTCGTTGTCGAGCCGTGCCTCACCACGATCCGGATTGTTGGGGAGAACACCGGCGGTCAGCCTGGCCAGCACCACACCGATCACGATCGCGGGGGATTCCATCAGGGCCAGGGCCGCCACCATGAACCCGTCGAAGGGAACCTTGAGCACGTTGAGAAAGCTCTGAGCCGTGATGAAGGTCACCGCACTGATCGAGCCATAGGAGGCCGCCACGGCGGCGGCGTTGTAGGAATCAAGACGGGTCCGCAACACCAGAAAACTGGTGATCGGCACCAGCAGCGACATCAGTACGGCCGCCCCAATGGTGAGCAGCACCAGGCGGCCCAGGCCGCTATGGGCCAGCTCCACACCCCCGCGGAAGCCGATCGCCAGCAATAGATAGAGCGAAAACAGCTTCGGCAGGGGGGAGGGGATTTCCAGGTCGGAGTCGAGCACCACGGCCAGAACCCCGAGGAAGAAGAACAGCACCGGTGCCGAAAGCAGGTTCTGCAAAACCAGACTCGACTGCATGACTGTTCAGCCCGGAGGTGCGGGCAACTTAGGACCTGATCAGCAAGAAGACTCCGCAGAACGCAGGAGCCGCTCTGGGCATGGTGGGCAGCCCACTGCAGCTATCAGGAGCCGCTGATGCAGTGTCTTCAAATTGAATCGACGGTTGAATCGGTACGCAA
>Ga0209299_1000231_pt1 | contig 31178 bp, 22 predicted proteins | sample S_140806_MF_Meta_FD_187326 | JGI IMG/M metagenome (GOLD analysis project Ga0209299, IMG submission 187326) | Freshwater microbial communities from Lake Simoncouche, Canada to study carbon cycling - S_140806_MF_MetaG (SPAdes) (version 2) | ecosystem: Environmental > Aquatic > Freshwater > Lake ...
TCCTGAAGAAGAGGAAGAGTTGTCAGATGAGGAAGTGGACGAGTACATCGATTCACTCACTCAAGAAGAATTGTTGGCCCTTGGTGAAGAGCTCGGGGTGTTTGATGAGGGGTATTATGAGGAAGAAGAGACAGTAACCGATGACGAAATTGACGCCCTCATCGATGAAATCCTGAACTCTTCTGATGAGGAAGGGTAAAAATGTTTAACAACAGCTGACCCTCTATGTACGGAAGTAGCCTTGACTTTTCGGGAGTAAGCCTTCCGGGGGTTGGTGGCGGTATCAATGCGTCAAACGCAGTGACAACCGACCAACTGAAACAGATGAATTCAAGTGGCAAGAAGTGGGCTCCTGACGCCACTGGCGGAATGTCTCATCATAATGAGAGCATTTTGAAAATGAATGCCGCCAACCGCGACAAGCGTGCCAACCTCGTCAACCGCAACTTCAACGAGAATTGCGATGGTCCTGACGCCATGAAAGAAATCATGGGACGCCGCAAGGCCCGCATGGCTTCTTTCAAAGAGTTGAAAGCCAAAGAGTATAACTTTGCCGATGATACAGATTTGATGGCAATGCCTCAGCCCTTTGCCATGGCTGAAAAGTGTAAGTGTGGCACCTGCCCTACTTGCCGTGACAAAAAGCGCAAAGAGACAGAGTTTCGTGAGTGGGATACTGAAAAGCGTAAAGAGATGAAGCGCGGCGAGTTTGCTGGACAATTCGCCGGCCCTGACATGTCATTCCCAATTGCCAACGCAACCGATGTTGCTGCTGCTTGGTCTTCGGTTGGCAGGGCAAAGAACCCTCGTCAGGTGATGAAGAACATTATTCGCATTGCAAAGGAACTGAAACTTGAATCGGGACTGCCCGAGTCTGTCAAACAACGCATTTCTGCAGGTCAATCGGGTTTACCGGAGTAGGGAAATGGGGGTTGAAACTTTAGTAGCCATAGTCGCCTCCTTGGTGACCACAATGAGTGGATTGGGTTGGATTCTGGATCGCAATGGCAGGAGGACCGACCTCCGCTTCGACACAGTTATTGCCCACATGACAAAGGTGGAGCGCATGATCAACGACATGCGTGCTGACTTACCACTCAAGTACACACTTCGCGAAGATCACTTCCGCCTCACCGAGAAGGTGGAGCGCATCGAGTCCGACTTTATTGTCTGGAGACACACGGAGAGCAAAAATGATACTTAACTATGACTGGGGGAGACTGACAGGAGTCTATTCCGACGAGTTCATTGAAAAAATGAAAGGGCTCGACGGAAAAGCTTGTTGGGAAGGATACAAACTGGTGGGCACAAAGAAGAAAGGTAACAGGACTGTTGACGATTGTGTTAAAATAAAGAAGTCAGATCACACTGAGAATCCGCTTGATGAGATGGCAATTGGCAATGCTTTTGAGAAAGTGTCAGGCCATGGGGATTCCATGAGAATGCCGCGCCTAAAAGGTGTAAAGAAAGAGCCAATTGATGATTTTAATGAGCATAACCCGATAGAATCTACGGAACCCAATGCAGCAATGGCAATCAACCAATTGCGGGTGATGCGTGAGAAAGTAGACATCCTACTTGGTATGCTTCAACCAGACGACAACCTTGAGCCCTGGATGTCAACGAAGCTGACGATGAGTGTACAAAACCTGGCGTCAGTGGCTGACTATGTAAGATTCGGAGTGGAAACATGAAAAGTATCTGGGGTTCTTTCACTGAAGAGGCTTTGGACGCCTTTTATGAAGCTTACATTGAGAAGGCAGACTTAAACTGCAACCAACCAAAAGCCGACCCAGTTGGTGACAGTTTGACTGGTAAATCACATGTTGTCAAGGCATGTTATGGTGGCACTGAGAAACTGATTCGGTTTGGTCAGCGAGGGGTCAAAGGTTCACCACACAAAGAAGGTGAGTCTGAATCTTACAAGGCTCGGCGTGAGGCCTTCAGGGCTCGACACGCGGCCAATATCGCAAAAGGGCCATCCAGTGCAGCCTATTGGGCGAACAAAGTTAAATGGTAACACCATGAACAAATTCAACTTCCCTTCCATCAACCACCTCATTGAGGGTGTCCATTACACCACCATTGACTGGAACTTCGCCGAGGAGTGTGCCCCAGGTGAAAAGATGACATTTGGTGTTTGCCGCAAGATTGACGGCTCCACACAAAAAGCTGCCTCACAAGAGGAACTTGGGCAGAAAGAAGCCAAAAAACAAGGCTCGACCTTTCAAAACAACAAACAGATCACTGAAGGTCTGACCAAAAAGAAAATGGGGTGGGCTATGAAAGACGGCAAACCTGTCCTCGTGGAGTGGGGGTCTGTAGCTGGCGAGAAGAAAGTTGGTCCGGCACCAACCAAACCAGTCAAGAAACCCAAACCCAAAGCTGTCACCCCTCCAATCACCCTGCCCACCACTCAACAACAAGGGTAAAAACCTTTACTGGCTCTTCTCCCCTTACCGTCTGCCCCCTACCATGAGAAAGGACAATATCGCCGAAGAGGCACTCCAAAAGGCGTACCTCATATTTTCGGAGCACGGAATTCAAACCGTTGACTACAACTTCAGCCACAAACCTTCCGACTACAAGCGTGGCACAGTCGAGGAGCCCGAGCATGTGTCCAACATTGATGGGCGTTATGCTGAGTTGCTCCCTGAAAATGTCATTGACGGTGGACGCTTCGAGGCTTTGAAAAGCCGTGGTGAAGATGTCAACCTGGCCATGGATACCCTCCAGGCACAGATGCGTGTGTGTCGTGAGCGCGGAAACTTCCAAGAGCTCCAAAGCTGCATGAAGAAGATGGCGTCCCTGACCAAAGAGAAAGAGCGTCTTGATGCACAAATGGCCGTTGAAGATTACGGTCGTGCCCAAGCTGTGAACGCTGGACAATACATGGATCAGGACGACCGATACAGTGAAATGACAGAGATGGAAGCTCGCATTGCTGAGTTGGAAGCCAAGTTGTTGGAGTTCACTGAGAAACAGGGTTGAGCCCATGGCCAAAGGCAAGGGTAAACCATGCGGCGCATCGTATATCGCTGCCAACAAGAAGTGTAGAGTAGGTCTTCCAAAGGGAACTCAAAACGCTCTCACAGAAACAGTCAAGAAGTTGAGTGTAAAAAAAGCGGCTACCCTTCCCAGCTCCATAAGAAAGGAACTGGCTGACTTGGCTGCAAGAGACCACCAACTCTCAAACCCCAAAGAAAGTCCTTCAGTGGAGGGACTTCGAAAGCAATACCCTGATCTTAACACTAACGCCCTCAAACTGGCTCGGGATTATCAAAGCAGACAGGCAGCAGATCTTAGTAACCCCAAGTACAAGCTTGACCTTCCCGAAACTCGGGAAGATTTGATGGCTTTGCGCAGGTTCAAAGTAAAACAACACATGGATGCAGTTGGAAACAATAAGAAAATACTTTCCAGACACATTGATGAGATTGATGCAAAGTTAGATGTTGACTTGAAGGCAAAGAAAGCCAAGAAGAACACCCTGACCAGAGAAATCATGGAGGGTGACAGTGGGATGAACACCGCTGATGCCAAATCTTTGGCCGGGAACTTCCGTCGTGAGAACGACAGGTACGCCAAAGAAATGTCCCTTCAAAAGAAACTCAATGCGGAGAAGTCTGAAATAGCGCAGTTGCAATCTGTGTTGGGTCTTGGTGCCAAAACCCGTAAAGAAATCGGCAGGGACTTGCCTGGGTTGAGGAATGAGGCCAAAGGTCTTGAAAGTCACTTGGAGGCTGTAGTAAACAACCCCGACCGCACTCCCAAGGCTCGTCGTACTGCACAAGTTGCTCTTGACAAAGTAAGGAAAGCATTGGCGGCTGGTAAGACTGCGGCCAGTGATGAGACTGTGTATGGTCGTGAAACCAGCAAAGAATTGGACGACAAGATAGAAAAGAACATAACCTCAAAAACAGGGAAAGCCGACTACGACTTCAAGGCTTCACTAGCCTCAGGTTCAAAAGTCTTGGGTTCTGGCGGGTATGGAACAGTTATGCAAGAACCAAACGGCGGAAATGCTGTTAAACGGGGGGATGTGTCAGAAAGAGAGGTCAAGATCATTGACAAGGTGGGCAAGGCAGGTTTGGGTCCCAACATGTTGGCAGCTCAACTAAATGGTCCAGGTATTCGAGATGGCTACAAAAATGGACGAATTGCCATGGATGCTGTCCCAGGAAAACCAATGGGTAACCCACAACCTGACAAAGAGATCAACGGCGTCAAGGTTGCTGACGCGTATTGGAAAGCTCGTGCCGACCTTCACAGACTTGGAATAGCGCATAACGATATGCACGGCGAAAACATACTTATTGGTGATGATGGCAAAGGGAAATTGATAGACATGGGTCTGGCACAAGATTCACGCAAAGCTGCACTTGCTGAGGCCTTGGGTGCATTTGGGTCGGTGCCAAGACAAGCAGTCATCAGTCGGGTGCCGGGGGCAACAGGAGATGGTGATTGGCAAATGAGAAGGTGGAGTGCCAATGGTGGCGACCTTCTTGCAAGGGCTGACCGCACCAACAATCCTGTTGACATTGCACTCTTGAACCGACGAGCACCCATTCTTGGGAGAGCCTTTCAAAACAAACCCCTTGTCTGGGAAGCAATGCGAAGGGATGGGTTTACCAATGACGACATCGCGACTATAATGAGACACGGGATCAGGTCTGATGAATCCTCCTACAAACAAGGACCTTGGGGAAGAATGACTGCCACCCAAGCCAAAAAATACATCAACATTCTGTACAAAGGAATCTAACTTGGACAACAATCAAAAGTACTTCGCACTGATGGACCTGTACAAACAACTTCGCAGTGATCCTGACAAAATTAAAGAATCACTGAAAGTCCTTGACGCTGCAACTGCCTTGAGGGGAAAGGGTGGAGTAGACGATGATGTGGCCTATGGCGCTGGCATTCTGTGAGCCAAGGGGGTAAAACCAGATAGCGTCTTCACGCATCTACCCCTGGCTCCTCAGCATGTCTGCAACTAGAATTATTCTCAAGCGCTCCAGTATCCTTGGCAAGCGCCCAAACACCGCCGTAATTGAGCCTGGTGAGTTGGCACTAAACACCAACTCCACCGACCCCGGTGTTTTCTTTGAAGTTAGCAATGGTGAAATAGTTAAGGCAGGTCCTGTTGCCTACTTACCTCAAGCTCCCACTTCCACGCCAGCAAGGGGCGAATCGTGGCTTGACACCCAAACCGGCACCCTAAAAATTGGCGACGCTAAGAAACAATGGCAAACAGTTGCTGCACCTTTTCTGGGTGGTAGCGATTTTGTTGTGTTTGTTGCTCCTGAATTCCCTTTCTCTTCTGACGCGCTTCTGAATAACGGTCAGTCACTTCCTTTCCAAACAGTAACTCGCGCTATTCTTGAGCTGACCAAAGTTTACATCAGCAATGTACTCTCTGGGTACGCATCAGTAACTGATAACACCAAGTACACTGTCTATTACGCACCATCCCGACTAACCGCTAACAACGGTCCAGGACAAACGGTTTCGGACTTTAATGTAAGTTTTGCTGACCCCTACAAACAAGTCACCATTTCTGACCTTGAACAGTTTAACACTGTTGATGGTGGCATCATTGTCCCACATGGTTTTTCCGTTGTTGGTTTGGACCTGAAAAAGTGCGAAGTTCGACCCACTTATGTTCCCACTTACAAAAACCCCTCATACCCTTCCACCCAATTCGGTGTTAATCAACCTCTCTCTTCTATCTTCAAGTTGTCTGGTAACTCTTATATCAACAACTTCTCTATTAGTGACAAACTTGACGCTCGCGATATTTACAAAGTAACAGTTACTTCCCCAACAAATCTTGCTGCTACTTTTTATTCCACCCGGCCCCATGGTCTAGACTACAACGAACAAGTAACAGTTACTTTTGCTGCAAGTGTAAATCAAAGCACCGGAACTTTCACCCAAGGGACTTATTATGCTGTCCCCATTGACACTTTTACATTCCAACTTTCCTCAGCAATCCTGGACACGGCGACTTCTCCAGCCTATGTGACTTTTGCCTCGATGCCTGTATTTGCATCTAACAACTCGGTAAAACTGACAGTCACTAACAGTTTGTACTCAGCTCACCGACTTTCTAACTTTAGAAACGCCTCATTTCAGGAGTTAGCAGACTTCTACACGAAAGTTCAAAAAGCTTTTACTACAACCTTTGGGGGTCAGGTTACTGACGGCGCAAAGCTTGTAAGTACAGGCGAATATGTCATTGTTGGCCCAACTGACACCACCTACCCTAACAACTCCTCTTCCAACACTGTTCGTAACTCCTCAGCATACTTGGAGGAAGTCAACCTTCGCTCTCAATACGGCATGTGTGCCGCCGACTTTGATGGGGATGTGGTCCAGGGATTCCGCTCAGCTATTCTAAACCAATGCACAGCCATCTCGATTCAGAACGACCCGAGTGTTTACGAGATCTACACCACTCTAGTTGACCCTGATTCTGGTCAAACTTTGCAGAAGTGGTGGACATTAACTGAAGCTACCTATCTCTCTTTGCCGCTTGCTACTCGTCCGGCCTCCATTGTTGACACCAGCGTAGCAGACCAGCTTGCTTTACTCAACCGAACAGACATCTCTAACATTCGTTACTGGTACCTTAACCTTACCAACTCTCAAGGAAAGAGCTTTGGCATTGTTGATATTGACAATGATTTCCGTCACTTTGGATACCGGGCTCGCAATGGCGCCTACATTCAGGCTGGTTCGGTTTATACCATTGGACCCGCTATTGGGGTTTGGGCGTTGAATGGTGGTCTGATCTCACTGACAAACAGCACCTCTAACTTTGGCTCTGTGGCAATAAAAGCAGAGGGTTTCAGAGGTATCAACACCATTGGCGGTGCAGAACCCAATGGCGCTGGTTTCCTGTTTGACGGCATTCAAACTCCCCTTTCCCTATCTCGTTCACAAGTAGAAAACACTGAGAACAAAGAGATTCTGACACTGGGATCAAAAATCGTCAGTGTATCCTACGAGACAGGAAATGAAAGTATTCAGATCGTGGAACTCAGTCAGGATTTCTCTCCTTGTTACTTGTTACCTTTCTCCCTAGTCCCTGGAACCGCGATTTGGGTTGCCACTGAAGAATGCACTTACCGAGGTTTCTTAGCAACTGATGGTGGTCCAACCATTTTCACAGGTGCAGGAGTTGCAACAAATGCTTCGCTGCGCATTCGGGCTTCTGACAGTACCATTCCTACCGATGCCACTCTCATACCCGCTCTAGGGATTCCTTACATTCGTCGTTTTCGGGACCCGCGTTCTGAATTCGACCGTTCTTACTCCTTTGTTGTCCGCAACACCTATCAATATGCGGTTGCCCCTCAAGTGGGTTCTGTTCTTCGTCTTAACCAGACGAGCCAATCACTTGGTACCTCAACACTGAAACCCAACTACCAATTCGATCCAGGAACCCTGGGTGGCTGGGGTCGGGTTTTCACTGTGGATGCTGCTATTCCAGGGGTTCAAGGCACTTCTCCGCAATTTAACTATGTCATTGGAGATTCAACTCAGGATAGTTCTTACTTCCTTAGCATCACTGTTTCCGACTATAGTCGTCCTTGGGAACAGGAATTTAATAATGCGTCTGGATATTACGCCACTTACGCAAACCGTAACTGGTATTCTGCTGAAAATAACACTTGGAAGTCGGTTTATTACGATACTACCTTTACAGCCTCTGTGGGTCCTGAAAAGGTAGCACCAGTTGAAACTTGTTCTCCCTTCATTACCACAAGCGTTCTTGAGCGTCAGGATCTTACCTCAACTACCTACCAAGGCAACGTTGCTCCTGACCCCTATCTTGCCACATACGATTCCACCTCCACCTACTTCCGGGGTGCAACAGTTCCTTACACTGAGTTTGCTCCTCAACTTGTTTTTGACGGGGATGACAGCTCTGAGAGTTTGGGACTTTGCCTAAAGTCTGTGCCCTCTGTGGATACAACCCAACTTGTTACTGCCATTAATGCTTCCTCTGTTGTGCAAACCTCCCAAACCGCGGACCGTGCAACAAATCGTCGTTATCGCCCAGAAATTGTAGAGTTCTCAGTGCTTTCGGCGGTTACTATTCCCAGCCCCAAACAACAAGTTGTGGTTGTAGCATTGACAAGTGGTAGTGCCACAGGAACCGAATACCTTCGTGTTATCGGACAGAATGGTTCTGTTATTCAGGCGATTCGACTGAACAACACAAACAGTTTGTATCCAAACCCCACTACAACTTCAGCCAGTCCAACTTGGCCAGTTGGTTCAGTTGTGACAGTTTGCGCCACTAACGCCACACCAGATGCAAAGGGTTACGACCCAGATTGGTCAAACTCGAAGCAAGCTGTACTTCGGTTCTTTGAGGTGATGGGTTACTCCAACTCGGTCACTCTTCCGCTTCTTTCTCCCAACTATTGGGGAAGTCGTTTCATTCCTGTTACCACGTTGCCCATCTCCCCTGCGGCAAATGGTTATGCTTCTGTAACAGGCCAATGGCCTCTGGAGTTCAACCGGCCCTCCGCAGTTCTTGCTAACACACACACCTGGGCTTACTCTGGTTTCCTAAACTACTCCCGTGGTCTTCCTGACTACCAGACAAACCTCATCCCCCGCAAACTTGGTACAGACTATCAAGCTACCACAACGTGGGGCGGCCGTTTAGCAGTGACTGGGGTCAATGATCAGGGAGAAGTTGTACTTCTCGGCCCTGAGCGCAGTGCCCTCACCGCGCAACTGTATCAGCAAGTGCAACCTACAATCACCCCTGTCAACCAACAATTGTACGAAGCACAAGGCATTGTGGAGTTCCCCAACCAAGTTATTGTTTACTCTACAGACAATATTTCCTCTCAATTTGACGGATTGCAAAATACATTTGACCTACTTCGCGGAGGTCTGGTCATACCAAGTGACCAACTTACAGCTCAATCAATCTTTGTAAACTTGGGAGGAGTCACTCAGATTCCGACTACTGACTACACCATTAACACTAATCAAATCACATTTATCAATGCTCCATTAACAGGGACAACTTGTGACATTAGGGTGGTCACTACTCAAGACAGCCAAAAAACATTAGTTGTTGTGCCTATGACAATTAGTCCAGCTTTCGACAATGTGACCACAATTTTCACAGCCACATCTCCTTCAGGTCTTACTGCCACTGTTATTGACAACAGCAACACTTTCCTGTTCTTGGGTGGTGTTGAACAGATTCCTGGGGTAGGAGGGGCTTACACCATTACCCGAGTTGGAACAACAAGTTCTTTCCAGATTGTGTTTACAGGTGCTCCCCTCTCAGGTTCAAGCTATGATCTCCGAGCGATCACAACCGGCACTTATTGGGCTTCACGTCTGGCTTTCCCTGTTGAAGTTTACTCTATCGACGACATTTCTCCTCAATTCAACGGTGCCTTAACAGACTTTACCTTGACAAAGGGGGGTGTGACCATCAACCCAGAAGTTGTAAACACACAGAACTTATTCGTCTCACTTGGAGGTGCTATGCAACTTCCAACTACTTCGTACTCTGTTCAAGGAAGCAAGATTATCTTCACAGCGCCCCCTATTGCCGGTACCTCCAGCAACTTAAGGATTGTAACAAACGCTGAGTTCATCACTTGTCCGCAGCTGGGACTGTCTAACTCATTTGTTCGCTGGGGTCCGGGCCTGCTTCTGGATATTGTCAACCAAATTACAGGTATCGACCCTGGAACTTTGGAGTAAGGGTAAAAACAATCAACGCCTTTCGGGTCTACCGAATTGAAAAAAGACGTCTAGTCAGTTATGTCAACCACAAAAGCGACACCAATCCAGTTTCTGCGCAGTATCATCGCTCGCAAGCGCCCCGACCCGGCTCTTCTTTTGTCGGGTCAAGGTGGTGTTAACACAGAGAGCACCGAGCCTGGGCTATACTTTGCAGATAGCACTGGCACAGAGCTCATTAAGATCGGACCAGTTGCCGTGGGCACGGTCCCTGGCGGAACGAGTGCCAACTCAAAAGGGGAAATGTGGTTGGACAACACCACAACCCCTGCTTACCCGGTTCTCAAAATTTGGGACGGCACTCAATGGCTGACTGCAATGCCATTTACATTTGCACGTCCTGTCATTTCTGCCACAGCACCCGCTCTCGGTACCTACCCTGACGGCACCATGTGGTGGAACTCCACCAATGGATTGATGTACATACAGTACAACGACGGCACCACCATTCAATGGACTCAAGTCTCCTCGTCAACCGTCTCCTGACGAACGAGAAGCACCAAAGAGTAATCCTGACACTTAGAACCGCCCACGGAGACCATCGCCTGCCATGTCTGTAACAATCACACTCAAAAGTTCAAGCGTCGCTAATAAGCGTCCGGTCTCCACGTCGCTCGTTGCCGGAGAAGTTGCCCTTAACTATAACAACGGTGACCCTGGTATTTTCTTCACCAGCTCCACCAACTGTTTGATCAAAGTAGGTCCAGCCTCGGTGAGCTCCACGGCTCCCAACTCTACACCAGCCGGGTACGCGGGTAATTCCGTTGGCGAGTTCTGGTATGATACAACTCTGCCGGGTCTTAAAATTTGGACTGGTTCTGCTTGGGCATCAGCCACCAGTTCCGCAGTCGCCTCAACTCCCACCCTCCTAGGTCTCTCTTACGGTTGCACCAACCTCACCAACTCCTTTTACGGGTACTGCTCAGGTGCTCTTGGAAGTTCCTCCGGTGCCAACGTTGGTATTGGCGTCTGTGCGTTGTCTGCTCTGACTTCAGGTTCTTTTAACACTACTATCGGAAATTGTGCAGGGTCAGGCATAACGACAGGAAGTTGCAACGTTGCTATCGGTTGCGGCGCCCAAGTTACTACCGCTTCTGGGAATTGTCAACTTGCCATTGGTTTTAGTGGTACCGACAATTGGCTTACAGGAAATAGCACTAAAGCTATTAGGCCGGGTGGTGGCATCATCGATTGCACTGGCGTTTGCGGAACTGCCGGTCAGGTTTTGGCTTCCAATGGTAATGCCATCGTTTGGTCGTCACCCACCTCTTCAGCTAACGCTACTCCGACTACATTTGGAATCCTTCTTGGTTGCACCAGTGCCGCAGTGGGGCCTGTGGCTGGCAAGGTTTCGTTAGGCTGCAACGCCTTGCTCTCACTGACCTCAGGCAGCACCAACACGGCAGTGGGTATTAACGCCCTCTGTGCAACAACAACGGGGTTCAGTAATACTGCGGTTGGTGAGGGGAACTTGAGGGCGAACGTGAGCGGGAGTTACAACGTTGCCGTTGGTGCTTCAGCGTTGCCCAGTGGTACCTCATCTTGCAACACGGCTATTGGAGCTTATTCTCAATTCCTGGCAACTGCTGCTGACCGAAATACTTCAGTAGGTTTCTATTCTTTGAATGGCTTGACAACTGGTTGCGATAACGTGGCAATCGGTCCTTACTCCTTGTCAACAAACAGCACCGCAGTCAGAAACACTGCCGTTGGATCAAGTGCATTGAGTACTAACACTGTTGGTGCTTCTAACACCGCCGTCGGGTATGCCACGATGGGGTCTGTAACCACTGGAAGTTTCAATACTGCCCTGGGGAGTAGCGCCGGTGGCAACATAACAACAGGGTCATGCAATGTTTCAATCGGACCTGGTACTCAAGTTGCGGTAGCTACTGATAATTGTCAACTCACTATTGGTTGGAGTTCTGCTAACAACTGGTTGACAGGCAACTGTTTCAAGTCCATTAAACCGGCAGCCGGTATCATCGACAAGAATAACGTTTGTGGGTCGGCTGGTCAAGTTTTGATGAGTGACGGTGCTAACGCAATTTGCTGGGGAACTGTCACTACTTCAGCTATCCCCTGTGCCACCATTATTGCCACAGGAGACATAGTTATCGGAACTGCTCCAAGCACTCCAGGAGTTCAGACAGTTGGCACCAACGGTCAATACTTGTCTGCTAACTCTGCTTGTACAACTGGTTTGCAGTGGTGCACTCCTGCATTTATCACTTGTGCTACAGCTACAGCTAAGGGCAACATATTTGTCGCCACAGCCTCCAATGCTCCGACAGTTTTGACAGTTGGCACTGACGGTCAATACTTGTCTGCTAACTCTGCTTGTACAACTGGTTTGGCTTGGGTGACCGGCAGTGGTGGAGGTGGATCGGCAGCAACTCCCTTGGCTCTTGGTTCGGTTTATGGGTGCACTCTTAACACATCATGTTACGCCACAGCTTTGGGTTATTCAGCTAATTGCTGTGGAGCATCATCAACAGTATCGGTCACGGCAATTGGCATGTATGCTTTGGCTAGAAACGCAGCCAATTTCAACACTGCAGTTGGTGCTTTCAGTATGTGCGGGGTTGGCGGACTCGGCTTTACCATTACTGGAAGTTTCAACACCGCATTGGGCTATGCCACTATGGTTGGTCTTACTACGGGGACGTGCAATGTTGCGGTTGGATCACAAACAGCTAATCAATTAACCTCCGGATCCTCTAACACCACGGTTGGGTCTCTTGCAGGAACCAGCTTAACATCTGGCAGTTGTAATACCCTAATTGGTTTCAGAGCAGGATGTTTTCTAACTGTTGGAAACGGTAACACCCTTATCGGATGGTGCTCAGGAAGTGCTACGTCGTTTTGTAGCATTTCCATGAGTAATACCACAGTTGTTTGCAATGGTTCAGGTGGATTTTGTCAGACTGGGGCTGGGGCAATATCCACGATCTCAGACGGTCGTCTCAAAGAGTGTGTTCAAGACCTGCCCCATGGTTTGGCTTTTGTCAATGAACTTCGTCCAGTATCATGGGTGTGGAATAATAATGAACAAAACCCGAAGGGTCGAGTTGGATTAAAACAGGCGGGTCTCATCGCTCAAGACGCTCTAGCATTACAGGAAAAATATGACGCAAAATACCTTGGTATCGGTCAGGACTTTAATCCCAATGAACTTTCGGTTAGTACAATGGCTGTGGTCCCAGTCCTTATCAAAGCAGTACAGGAGCTCAGTATAACCGTAGAGACTTTACAATCCAAAGTCGTCGAGCTAGAAAACAAGATAGTGTCGCTCGGACAGTAAAGAAACCAATTTTGCTTCACTCAAACCCTGATCTCTTTTAACACCATGTCTCTCGCACCTATCCCCAATTTCTCCCAGCCAATTCCCAATAACCCGTTCTACTCGCCCCTGACAACTTATGTTCAAGGCCCCTATCATTGGTGGCTTTCGGCTGCTGGAAACCCTGGGTTTGATTTCGCCACTGGCACCATTACTGCTGGCGGCGGCGGTGGCGGTGCTGGTACCGTAACCTCGATCACAGCAGGCACAGGTCTGTCAGGTGGCACCATAAATGTCTCGGGGACCATCGCTATTGCAAACACTGGGGTGGTTGCTGGCACATACACCAACCCGCTCATGACTGTAAACAGTCAAGGGCAATTGACTGGCGTTACTTCTCAGGGAGTTGCGCTTACCGCCAACCTGCTGCTTGCAAAAGGCGACCTCATCTCAGCTACCGGCCCTGCAACGCCAACAATCCTCCCATTAGGCACCAGCGGATACATACTGAGTGTTGATCCCACGTCCGGAACTGGTCTTCGCTGGATTGCTAACTCTGCTACAATTACCAACGCAACTCCTGTTTCGACGGGTGTGATGTACGGTTGCACTCCAATTCTTGGAACTACCTGCAACACTTCGCTGGGTTACTCAGCTCTCAATAACCTCACTACCGGCACTTGCAACACTGCTGTAGGGTACCTGAGTCTGCTCACGAACAGTAATGGACTACGCAACACTGGTGTTGGAACTTCCGCCCTTCAAGGTAATACGTCGGGTTGTAACAACACTGTTGTTGGCTCAAACGCAATGCAAAACAATACGATTGGAGGTTTCAACACGGCTGTTGGTGCTTTCACTCTTTCTTGCAATGTAGTTGGTACAGGCAACACAGCTGTCGGTAATTGCTCTCTCTGCCTCAGCATCGGCAGTTATAATACCTCTGTTGGTCACCTTTCTTTGACAGGTTCCACAGGTTCACAAAATACTGCCCTCGGCGGCGCCACTTTGACGAGCGTCACGGGGTCTGGCAACTTAGCTACAGGTTATAATGCCCTAAATCAAGCAGTGAGTAGCGCATATAATGTGGCTCTCGGGTATTCTGCAGGTTGTACACAAACCAGTGGCGATCGCAATGTCTTAATCGGACCATTCGTTCAGCCATCGACTACAACCGGCAGTTGTCAACTTGCCATTGGGTTTGGCACTGGTTCGTATTGGCTTACTGGGGATAGTAACAAAGCTATTCGTCCTGGATCAGGCATCATTGACTGCACCGGCTCTTGCGGATCGTCCACTCAAGTGCTTTCTTCCACGGGCACAAACATTTTGTGGGTTACTGGGGGCGGAAGCTCAACCGTTGTTTGTGCTACTCCAACCATTTATGGTATTGTTCTTGGTTGCACATCATTGGATGTTGGACCAACTTGTGGCAGAGTGTCTCTTGGTTGCAATGCCCTTCTCAGCACTACTGGCGGTTGCAACACGGCTATCGGCACTCAATCACAAGTAGCCAGCGCCGCCGGCCACGACAATACCTCTGTTGGTTACATTTCACTTTGTTCTGTTACTACTGGCAGTGCTAACACGGCCATTGGATCAGGCGCGTCTTGTAGACTGACTACTGGTAACCAAAACGTCTCTGTGGGGTACTTTGCAAATGCGGGTGGGACTTCAACCAGTAATAACACATTTGTGGGGATTTTTGCTGGTCTTAATGTTACTGGAAACAGTAACACAGGAGTTGGACTGTTTAGCCTCCAGGGCTGTGCATGTGAGTATAACACAGCGGTTGGGGCTTGTACCTTGAATGCGATGGGTATCACAGGATGTGGCAACACCGCGATTGGGGGTAACGCCCTGAACAGAGCTACTTCTGGCACCTGCAACGTAGCTGTGGGATTCCGCTCTATGATGTGGTGCGCTTTAGCTGGATCTGGTAACACTGCATTAGGGTCCTGCACACTCGCGTTCGCTCAAGCTGACAACAATACAGCAACAGGATTTTTGGCGGGGGCAGTTACAAGTTCTGGTTCCAACAACGTTTTTGCTGGATCTCGTTCGGGTTTCTGTAATACCTCCGGCAGCAGCAACGTCTTGGTGGGGGTGGACTCCGGTTGCGGCATCACTACAGGTTCTTTCAACACTGCTCTCGGTTTCAGCGCGAATTCACTTGCTTTATCAAGTAGCAGTCTGAACACTGCAATCGGTTATTGTGTCCAAGTAGCTTCCTCTTCTGGCTGTTGTCAGCTTGCAATCGGTTTCAGTGCCACAGACAATTGGCTTACTGGACTTTCCACCAAGGCAATTAGACCAGGAGCTGGCATCATTGACAGCCTGGGTTCATGCGGAACTATCGGTCAGGCTCTTCTCAGCACAGGTTCTAACGCTATTTGCTGGGGCACTGTTTCCGGCTCCGGGATTCCCTGCGCTTGCATCACTGGGAAGGGCGGGTTGGTTACTGGAACAGCTGCTAGCACACCTGCTGCTCTATCGGTGGGCACTGACGGTCAAGTTTTGGTTGCTTGCAGCACTTGCACAAGCGGACTGACTTGGTCTGCGTCTGGTGCCTCCGGTATTCCCTGCGCAACTATTACAGCTAAGGGGGCTCTTGTCACTGGAACCGCTGCCAACACTCCCACGGCCCTTGCTGTTGGCGGTTCTGACGGGCTAGTTCTTACCGTTTGCTCAGCTTGTACAACCGGTCTGACTTGGGCTGCTGGGGGTGCAAGTGGCTCAGCAGCAACTTCCACGACTCTTGGGACAGTTTATGGTTGTACCGCGTTGGGGTCCACTCTTAATCCCTTTGGCGTATCTTTGGGATACAGTGCATTGAGTAACCCTCCTGCTACGGGTTCGGACAATGTTGCTATTGGTTCATTTACAATGCAATGTGTGACCACGGGGGGTTGCAATATTGCTATTGGTTCTAGTAGCCTGAACTGCCTTAACACCGGAGTAGGGAATATAAGCATAGGGCTGTCGGCAGGGAACAAAATAACCAGTGGCTGCACAAACCTCGCAGTGGGCTTAAGTACCATGGTGAATCTCACAACTGGTGGCTGTAATGTAGCTCTTGGCTCTTGCGCTCTCTTTGCTAATACTACCGGATTTTACAACACCGCAGTGGGTGCGTGCGCTCTCTTGTGTTCTGCTGCGAAATCTGGTGACACCGCTGTGGGTTTCAGGGCAGGATACGCTTTAGTATCCGCCCTTACAACCGCGCCTAACACCTTTGTTGGATGTAAGGTAGGGTGTTCTCTAACAACGGGATGTGGAAACACTTGGATTGGTACCAACACCTGTGCTATAACAACTTCCTGCAACCTGACTGTTATTGCCAACGGAGGGGGAAATGCCAGTGCGATTAACAACGGTGTTTGGTGTTTCGCGTCAGACATCCGTCTCAAAGAGTGCGTTCAAGATTTGCCCCTGGGTCTTGCTTTTGTCAATGAGTTGCGCCCTGTCTCCTGGACTTGGAATAGCAACGAACGCAACTCTGAGTCCATTGTTGGTACAAAACAAGCAGGTTTCATTGCACAAGACATTGTAGCACTGCAAAAAGAAAACGACGCATCCTACCTTGGATTTGGTAGTGACATTAACCCCGACGAATTCACAGTCGGCATGTCTGCTGCTATCCCCGTTCTCGTCAATGCAATCAAGGAACTCAGCGCCGAACTCACCACTCTCAAGGCGGAAGTTGCCGCGCTCAAACAACAGGCGTAACACTCGATTAACGGAGGGGTGCTTGGCGCCCCTTTCCATCCACTTTATAACTTTCTGCCATGTCAGTCTCATTCTACCTCAAGCGTTCCGCTACAGCAAGCAAGCGCCCTCTGACTGCCGGTGTCGCCCTTGGCGAACTCGCCCTCAACTATGACAGTGCCACCGGCGGTCTCTACTACAAAGACAGTGCCAACAGCATTGTCAAAGTTGGCCCTGCACAAGTTTCCTCGGCAGCGCCTAACTCTTCTCCCGGAGGTTCGTCCGGCAATAGCGTAGGCGAGTTTTGGTACGATACGATGACTTCCGCACTCAAGGTGTGGAACGGGTCGTCTTGGACAGCCACCAACACCAACCTTGCCTATGTCGACAAGTCTGCCTATACTGCCAAAGGTGTCCTTCTTGTTGGTTCCGCTCCCAACACTCCGATCGCACTTGCAGTCGGCACCGATGGGTATGTTTTGGTTGCCGACTCTGGCGAAGCAAGCGGTCTGAGATGGGCCGCAGGTGCCGCTGGTAGTGGAGTCACTTCAATCACTGCTGGCACCGGTCTCACAGGCGGCACAATCACCACCACTGGCACTATTGCTTTGGCAACGAGCGGAGTCTCTGCTAACTCCTACACCTTTGCCAACATTACCGTTGACACTTACGGTCGTGTTACCGCTGCCTCAAATGGTGCTGATGCCACAACTTCCTCAAAAGGCGTTGTACAAGTTGGCACAAACATTGACGTGACTTCGGGAACCATCAGCGTTGCCGACGGTTCTTCTGCGGCAAAGGGTGTTCTTCAAGTTGGCACCAACCTTGGCGTTGCGTCTGGCGTGGTTAGCGTGGCTGACTCCTCGACTTCGACCAAAGGTGTGGTTCAACTTAACAACACTACTACCAGCACCTCAACCTCGCTGGCACTGACTGCGGCCCAAGGTAAGAGTTTGCAGGATCAAATCGATGCACTTGTTGTCTCTTCCAACATTACCCTTGGCGGTACCCTCAACGCTAACACTGGTCTTGTTGACAGCGTAACCGCTCAAGGCACTACTGCTGGCCTGGTTGTTGGTTCCGCGTTGCCTGCTCCCGCTCCCGCCAACAACGAAATCTTTGTTATTGTCGATGTTCAAGGAACCAACGGACCCAACTCCCCAACCCTGGTTCATGTTGGAGACTGGTTCCTTTCTGACGGTTCTACTTGGCAGTTTCTGAATGTGGGTTTTGCACCTGGTCAAGCAACGACAACTTCGCAAGGCGTGGTGCAACTCGCCACGAACGCAGAAGTTCAGGCTGGTACAGACGCTTCTAATGCCGTTGTCTCCTCTTCGCTGCAAAGCAAGTTGTCTGACAGCGTTTCGACAACTTCCAGCACAACCATTGCTTCAAGCACCGCTGTGAAGTCGGCCTATGATCTGGCCAATGCTGCACTGCCCAAGTCGGCATTCTCGGCTGCTGGAAACCTCATTGCGGGTACTGGTTCTTCTACCTACACAGCTCTTGCTGTTGGTACCAATGGTCAAGCTCTAGTTGCTAATTCGGCTTGCACAGGCGGTCTCACTTGGTCTACCTTTACTCAGTGTTCTGGAACGGTAACCAGTGTCTCTGCTGGAACCGGTTTGAGTGGTGGTCCCATTACATCTTCCGGTTCGTTGTCGCTCAACACTGCTTGCGTCATTCAGCCTTCGATTGTTACCGCCAAAGGCGACGTTATTGTTGCTACCGCTTCTGCTACACCAACTGCTTTGGCTGTCGGGTCCAACGGTCAATTCCTGACGGCGAACTCTGCTTGCACTTCGGGTCTTGCCTGGGTTGCAGGTTGTACCGGAACTGTCACCAGTGTGGCTGCCGGAACTGGCCTTTCAGGTGGCACCATTACCTCAAGCGGGACGATTGCTCTAGCAAACACTGCGGTTGCTGCGGGATCCTACACCAATGCGTCCCTCACCGTTGATGCGCAGGGTCGCCTAACTGCTGCGAGCAGTGGCACTGCCCCGGTTACAACTGTGACAGGAACATCCCCTATTGTTTCATCTGGTGGAGCAACCCCGGCTATTTCTCTTGCCGATACAGCTGTTAGCGCAGGGTCCTATACCAATACGTCTCTCACCGTTGATGCTAAAGGTCGTTTAACAGCGGCAAGTAGTGGCACTGCCCCGGTTACATCTGTGACCGCCACCAGCCCAATCACAAGCACTGGCGGAGCAACCCCCGTAATCAGTACAAGCATGGCAACTGGCAAGTTGCTGGGTCGTTCGACTGCTAGCACCGGTGTTGTCGAAGAGATTACAGTCGGTAGCAATTTGACACTTACCTCTGGCACATTGAGTGCTACGGGTGGTGCTGTCACTTATGCCACCACCTCCGCAGAAATCCTTGGTGTGGCAACCACAGCCACCGGAACAAGTGGAGCCACCAGCATCGCAGTTGCTTCGACCACTGGTATAAGCGTTACAGATAACGTTTTTGGACAAGGTATTCCTTTCGGGACTTCCGTTACTGTTATTGCTGGCCTCAACCTCACCCTGAGCAATGCGATTAAGGCAACATTAACTGGCGATCCTCTGTCCTTCTACCCCAGCACTAAGGTCCTTACACCGAGTTTCGGTATCAAGGGATGGGCTAAGTTTGTTGGTGCTGCTGCAAGTATTGTAACAACCACATTTGCAGGTGGCGCATCTACGGTATCCCGTGCGGCCAGTAGTACAACTTGTACAGTAACTTGTACTAACCCCCATGGGTTGATTGCAGCAAATGTTGTCAGCGCAGCATCGGGGGTAGTTGTGGGAACGTATGCAGTCACCGCCGTTCCTACTAGTACAACATTCCAGTTTACAACCGCTGCAACAACATTACTCTCCGCTGTAGCGATCACGTTCTATGAAAGGGAAATAATCTGTAGTGGTGGAATTATTGGCTCAATCGCACCTCTGAGTGGCAGTAGTACAGACGGATATGTGAATTTCAACACAGCAATGCCTGACAATAACTACGCATTATTTGGTGGCGCCGCCCAAGCCAGCGGCAGCCCCGCCGGCATCCCTTCACAAAATACAACTGCAGGCGACTCGGGCGCGGGTCTTGCTGCTGTTCGATTTTTAAATCCAAGCAGCACGTACAACCTCATACAAATAGTGCGGTAACCCAAGGGTAAAACCATCTAACGAACCTTGTACTAACGAGAGGAAATGGCTGTAACGATCACCCTTAAAAAGTCATCAGTTGCCAACAAGAGGCCCTTTGCTTCTTCGTTGGTTACCGGAGAGTTGGCACTCAACTCCAACTCACTGTCTACTGGCATTTTCCTCTTAGACGATAGCAATAATGTTGTAAAGGTGGGTCCTACTGCGGTGGGACCTTCCGCACCAAACGTCGCCCCAGTTGGCTCGACCGGTAACAGCACCGGCGAATCCTGGTACGATACAACCAACTCCACCTTCTGCGTCTGGGATGGTTTTGTATGGCGCTCAGCCAGCGTCCCGTCCCCTCAATCCACTCCAACTGTTTTAGGACTTACCTACGGCTGCACCAACGCCACAGCGAACGGTGCCGTCAGTCTGGGTCTGAACGCTCTTCTGGCAAACCAACCAGTTAACACGGTTGCCCTAGGAACCAGCACTCTTTGCGCTGTCACTTCTGGAACTGGCAACACCGCTGCCGGTACTTGCTCCCTTCAAGCTGCAACAACTGCTTCCTACAACACTGCCCTTGGTTTCAACTCTGGCAACAACATCACTTCAGGGTGTTACAACCTGAGCATCGGTCAAAACACCAACGTCGCCTCCGCTACTGGTAACTGCCAGTTGGCAATCGGATGGTGTTCCACTTGCAATTGGCTCACCGGTCTTGACACCAAAGCCATTCGACCGGGTGCCGGAATTGTTGACAGTCTGGGCTTATGTGGAACTATCGGCCAGGCTCTGCTCAGCACAGGTTCTAATGCTATTTGCTGGGCATCGATCACTGATGGTACTGTTAAATCAATCACCGCTGGCATTGGACTTAACGGCGGCACGATTACCACAACAGGCACGATCGATCTAGCCAACACTGCTGTCACTGCAGGTGCTTACACTAACTCTTCTTTCACAGTTGACGCACAGGGTCGTTTAACTGCCGCCGCCAGTGGAACTGCTCCAGTAACTGCTGTTACAGGGACCGCACCTATCGTTGTCAGTGCTGGCACAACTCCTGTCGTAAGCATCACCGCTGCTTCAACAACAGCAACCGGCTCCGTTCAACTTTATAATAACACCGACAGCAGTTCGACGGCACTCGCACTAACTGCTGCTCAAGGCAAAAGTCTTCAAGATCAAATCAACGCTTTAGTTATATCCGACAACCTGACCTTTGCAGGAACTTTTAACGCAAATACTGGACTTTTGGCTACAGTGACTTCCGCAGGTACCCTTGCTGGTTTCGCTGTCGGGTCCAACTTGCCATCTGCTGCGGTTGGCAATACTGACTACTTTGTGATTGTAACGACTGGGGGTTCTTATAACCCTCCGGGTGGTGGCGGACCTTACACTGCAACCCAAGGAGATTGGTTCCTTTCCACTGGTACCGCTTGGTCTTTCCTCAATCTTGGTCTTGACGTACCCTATGCAACGACAACTTCGTCAGGTTCTGTTTGTCTTTCAACCAACGCACTTGCTCAAGCAGGTACTGATTCAACCACAGCAATAACCCCCTCTGCGGGTGCGTCTGCTTATGTTTTTAAGTCCTGTTACGCTGCCAAAGGCACGATTCTGAGTGGGGTTACCACCGCGAGCACTCCGACAGCCCTGCCTGTCGGTTCAGACGGCCAAATTCTCTCTGCTTGTGCAGCTGCAACCACCGGTCTATGCTGGACATCTGTTCCTGCCAACACTGCGATTCCTTGTGCTTGTATCACTGCTAAGGGATCACTGATTACCGGAGCAGCTACGGCGGGTGTCCCGGTAACTTTAGCTGTTGGCGCTGACAATCAAGTTTTAATTGCTAGTGCAGCAGAAACTAACGGTTTGTGCTGGGGATCAATCCCCGTGACTATCGCCACCCCTGTAGTTCTGGGTGCAGTTTATGGCTATCCGGCATTACCAAATAGCACCGCAATTGGGTGCCAAGCTCTGTGTTCTGTTACTGGTGGCCTTGGTCGCGGCAATGCGGCATTTGGAACTTGTGCATTGCGAGCCGTTACTACCGGGGGTTGCAATACGGCGTTCGGGGAATGCGCAGGTTGCGGTACGACTGCTGGATGTTCCACATATATCGGAGCCTGTGCTGGTAAAGGCGCAGTATCTGGAAATTATAACACGGCAGTAGGTTTTGGCGCATTTCAATGCTCTGCTTCAGCTTGTCAATCAGTGGCAATAGGCGCAAGAGCCCTGGGGAGTGTCAGTGGGGTTGGGGTTAATGGAATCAGAAATACTGCGGTTGGGAGCTTTGCTATGCTCTACGTTCAGGGCGGAAACAATAATACTTCGGTTGGGGTTGCGTCTACAGGAACTAACAATGGTGGCCTCAACACTTCGGGGTCGTATAATGCGGCAGTTGGTTCTGAGTCTCTAACAACTCTTACTTCAGGCGGATGTAATGTGGCGATCGGGGGATGTTCTCTAAGATTTACAACCTCAGGTGGCTATAATACAGCAGTAGGAATGTCTGCGGGATTCTGTAATAGCACAGGTGTCGGTAATGTATTGGTAGGACGGTTTGCGGGATGTGCTAACACAGGTAACAATAATACAGTGATGGGGCATTGTGCGGGTCTTTATAACACAGGTTCTTGCAATGTGCTTATTGGTGCTTGCGCTGGTTCATTTTTTGGCAGTGCCGCCTGTATTACAACCGAAACCAACAGGGTGCAAATAACCAGTGGTTCCATAGCTGGAACGGCACGTTATGGCGGAACCTTCGTGTCTTGGCTTACAACTTCTGATGGCCGGTTTAAGAAATGTGTTCAAGACTTGCCCCAGGGTCTTGCTTTTGTCAAAGAGCTGCGTCCTGTTACCTTCCAATGGAACGATCCTGAGTTAACCAGTGATGACCCTGACAAAGTGTATACTGGATTCATAGCTCAAGAAATTCTTGAAATAGAAGAGAAAAACGAAGCACGTTATCTCGGAATTGTTGATGACTCTGATCCAAACCTGTTTAGTGTTGGTACTTCTTCTATCATTCCCCTCCTTGTCAACGCCATCAAGGAACTTTCTGCCGAAGTCGAGGCACTCAAAGCCCGTCTTCCCGAAGCCTGAGGGTAAAACCTTTCAAAGTGTAGTGTAGTCGATGACCCCCTTCTCCTCACCAGAATCCTGGGATCTGAAATATAGCAACGGATACCTCTCCTTAGGATCCGGGTTGTCGGTGACTTCCAGCGGGCAACTGGTTGTGGCATCCACCGCCGGTGGAACTGTAACAGGGGTCACTGCAGGGACGGGTCTCAACGGCGGCACGATTAACACGTCCGGCACAATCTCACTGAGACCCCCAACAGCAACCGTAATCGGCGGCGTTAAGGCAGGTTTCAACATTAACATCGGTGCTGACGGCACCATCTCCGCCGTTTTGCCGGGTGGCATTGGTACGGTTACCGGAGTTTTTGCCGGGACGGGCCTGTCAGGCGGCGGAGTTTCAGGTGGCGTTACACTTACACTTAGCACCGCAACTACCACCACTCGTGGCGGTATCATAGTTGGTCCGACCCTTTCCATAGGTGCCGGTGTTCTTAACGCACCTTTCGGCACAACCGCTGCGATTGGTCAGGTTCGGTTGGCGACCAATGCCGAGACGATTGCCGGTGGTCTAAGTTCTGTTGCTGTCACACCGCAAGGTTTGGCAAACAAAGTTGCCTCAACTTCCGCTTTCGGTATCACTCGGCTGTCTGACTCTGTTGTCACAGCGTCGTCGACACAAGCAGCTACAAGCACCGCTGTCAAGACTGCCTATGACCAAGCAGTGCTGGCTCAAACCGCTGCTGCTGCCGCACTTCCTCTGTCCGGCGGGGTAATGACGGGGTCCATCACATTTGCTGCTGGTCAGTCATTTGTTGGCATTGCTTTGCCAGTTGCTACCACGACAACAGTTGGTGGTGTTATTCCAAGCACCGGCCTTGCCATTTCTGGCGCTGGTTACCTGACAACCGTCAACAATGGCACCGTCACTTCCATAACCTCAGGCACTGGCCTTGGCGCCCCTGCCACTGGCAATGTCATCACTACTTCGGGAACCATTCGACTGCTTCCTGCTACTTCCACGGTCATCGGCGGAGTCAAACCTGGCTCTAACTTGTCAGTGGCAGTTGATGGAACGTTGAATGTTGGCGACGTCCTGCTCACAAACCGCCCATTTGCCTACAACAGCTACGTCTTCCCCCTTGAGGTTACTCCCGGTCAAGCACCCGGAGTCAACAACTCCTACCTTCAGCTTGTGGACAACATCACAGGCGAAGTAGCTTGGGTGGCAAACACTGGAGTTACCTCAGTTGCAACGGGAACCGGACTTACCGGTGGCCCCATCACTTCCACTGGCACCATCAGTCTGGCAAACACCTCGGTTGTGGCTGCTAGTTACGGTACAACAGCGGTTCTTCCCACATTTACAGTTGATGCACAGGGGCGTTTGACAAGTGCAGGCACTGCGATGCCTTTCGCACCCTTCCAAATTGGGTCGCCAACGGCTGCAGTGTTGCAACTGGACTTCTCCGTCAACAACACCAACTGGGAAGCAACTCTTGCTGCCAACACAACCGTCGCCAACCCCTTGAATGTTTCGTCAGGAATGCGGGGTTCTCTCCTCATTCGTCAAGACCCGACCACCCCCTATGCTGTAACCTGGGGCTCAGCTTGGCAGTTTGCAAGCACCCAACCTGGCAATGTTACTGCCTTGGCCGGAGCCGTTGACATCTTTGACTGGGTGGCTTACAGTGGAGCCTACGTTGTTGTTACAGCAGTTGCTCGCAACCTTGGCCCCGCTGGTACCATTGTTCAGCCTACTCCTACTCTTGTCTCGTTTGACAACGTTGGCGGCCTCTTCAACGGCGTCACCACAGTCTTCAACCTGACCGTCGGAGGCGTTGCCACAACTCCTTCTCCGACCGCCAATATTCTGGTGTTCCTCAACGGCAACCAGCAGCAACCTGGAACTCAGTTCACTGTTGTCGGTTCCACCATCACCTTTGCTACCGCACCTGCGGCTGCCACTCCGTTCTCCGCTTACACGGTGGAGTAGGTTTACACGGGACTGCAACTAGGTAAAATAACAACGGGTGAGTAAGCTAGTTTTCTGGCGATTTCTGGTTGAAAGCCCCAAACAAATCGCCAACAATTTTATGCAACCGCGTATCTATACGTACAAAATTACGTTTGAAGAAATTCCCCACTGGTACTGGGGTGTCCACAAAGAGAAAAAGTTTAACGACGGGTATCTAGGATCACCTGTAACTCACAAGTGGATGTGGGAGTTTTATACTCCGAAAATTCAAATTCTTGAGTTGTTCCCTTTCACTGACGAGGGGTGGAGGGAAGCTGGTCTTGTTGAGGGGCGTCTAATTAAACCAAACCTTAACAACTCCTTATGCTTGAACGAGTCATGCGGATTGTCGATGTCTTTGGAGACATCCAGAAAAAACGGAAGAGAGAGTAGCAAAAAAATCCACAAAAACAAAAATGAGGAAGGAAAAAGTATTCACGCCATAAAAATGGGGAAAATTGGGGGGAAACAACAACCGTTTTCAGTTAAACACGCTAACGGAGTCAAAGCCAGAGATCAACGCCTTGGAATGTTTGCCCGAACAAAAGAGGAGCATAGCCAAACCGCTCGCCAAGTTGGGATTAACCAACGTGACCAAAAGAAAGGAATTCATTTGCAAACTAGAGAGGAAAAACACGAAATGGGTAAGAAGTCCATGGCGATGCGTTACATGGACCCCGACCACCCGGAACTAGGTGAGCGGGCAGCCCCGATTTTGGTCGTTATGCAGCGGTCTCGTGGTTACCCCTCCGGGTCCGAGAACCGTGTCAGAGTCTTTAGTTTACCTTAGAGTGACTCTACTATAATAAATCCATCACAACATAAACTCATGTCTGACAAAAAATACGCCATCCTGCAAATCAGTGGCGGGATTGGAAAACATTGCGCAGGAACAGCAGTTGCCAAAGCCATCAAAAAGAATTACCCCGACCGCGAACTTATTGTTGTTTGCGCTTGGCCGGAGCTGTTTCACAACTTGGACTACATCCACCGGGTGTATCAACTCGGAAACACCCAGTATTTTTACGAAACTTATATCGACGGTCTTGACTCTGAAATTTTCGCTCAGGAACCGTACTACAACACTCAACATGTAAATAAGAAACAGTCGTTGATCAAGACGTGGATCGAACTTTACGGCATGAAGTATGACGGAGAGATGCCAGAATTGGTAATCAACCCTGCCCAAAAGGAAACCATCAGCAACTTCTATCGCGCCGACAAACCCATACTTCTCATCCATTGTTGCGGTGGCCTTTTTACCAACGAAAAACCCTTCTGCTGGCAACGTGACCTCCCCGAAAACGTGGCAAAAACAGTTGCCAACCACTTCCGCAAAACCCACCAAATAATTCAAGTCACCCGTCCCAAGTCATACAAACTCGAAGACGTTTTCATTCGCAACGAGCCAGTGTCGCAAGTTGAACTGGCGGGTATGCTTGGTTGCGTCCAGAAACGGCTCCTCATTGACTCCTCTCTGCAACACATGGCTGCTGCGCAGAACCTGCCTAGCACCGTGCTCTGGAATGCAACAAGCAGCACGCTGTTTGGTTATGACATGCACGACAACATTCACGCCAAGGAGAAACCCAAGAAGAACATGCCAAATTCGTATCTCTTCGACTTTGCATTCGACGGCGCAGAAGGTGAGTTCCCTTACAGCGAGTCTGACTTGAAAGATCTCTACAACATCGACCAAATCATTGATTCCCTTGAGAAGCAGGGCAAAGTTGAGAGTAAGGGATTTGGAAAGTGATAACGAACAATTCGACACCCCGCCAGATTCTGGTCGGTGTAGTCTCCCACACGGGGACCACCGACATTTGGTTCTGTCAGGCACTTGTTGAGTCAGTTAAGTTGTGTCTTTCCCACAACATCATTCTGACTCCGGTGTTGGTGCGTTCCCAGGGGAATGCAACGATGTACTACAACCTGTTGCTAACTCTCGCATGGCGAGAGAAAATGGACGGGTTGCTTCTGCTTTCCCCGGATGTTAATTGGAACCCGGAAGCATTGCTTGACATGGTACAATCCTCAAAAGACGCTTTGAGCCTTCCTGTCTTTGGGTCGCAAGGTTTCCAGGTGCAACTTGGGGAAATCCCGCGTTTGCAAACCGATGAGGTAACGGGGGAAATCAAAGTGCTTGGCACAGGTCTCGGATTCTTTCGTCTCAGCAAGGGGGCACTCGCCACACTCTGTGAGACCCACTCCTCAATTGATTTTGAGGGTCAGGATGTCAAGTTGATTTTGCAACATGGTGACATCTACGGCGGTTTTGCTTCTGATGCTGAGATTCTGACCTATCGTCTGAAAGAAGCAGGGTATGAGGTTTGGTTGAATCCAAAGCACTCTGTTAACACGGTAACAACTCAATCGGTGGGTGGAGACTTTGCCGCAGCATTGAAGGAGGAGCAAGGTGGCTGAGTTCCGGTTTCTAGCGGGACTCCCCCGTTCCGGTTCCACTGTGTTGGCGACTTTGCTTTCTCAGCACCCTGATCTTTATACATCACGTACATCTGTCCTTCTGAACATTCTGCATAGCGTCCAGGGATTTTATTTGGGGGAGTCACCTTACTTTGAGCGCGACTGCGAGCAACAACTTAACATTCAACGAGGAATCCTTCAGGGGTTTTATCAGCATGTGTCAGAGCCTTATGTTTTAGAAAAAGATAGGGGGTGGGCGACAGATTGTCGTCTCATCGAAATGCTGACAGGCGAAAGACCGAGAATTGTGGCAACCACAAGGCGAATCAGCGAAATCATTGCTTCTTTCTCACTGTTAGCAGACAAAGTGGGACAGACCAACAAAATGGACGATGAACTTCATCTCGTTGGTCGACCCGTCAATCAGTGGACACGCTCTCGGATCCTATGGGAGAAGTACATCTACCACACATGGAGGGAGTTCAAGCGCGGCTATGAGAACAACCCTGACTGCTTCCATTTAGTTGACTACAATTACCTTGTTGGCAACCCGATGAATGCTGTCCGCGGGATCTACAACTTCCTCGGCTTGGAACAAGTTACGGTTAAAACCTCGGGGTTGGTGAACCCTTCCCCAGAGAACGATTTTGTTTACGGGATCCCTGGACTACACGACGTCAAGTCAAAATTAGAGCGGACCTCACCACCCCCTGAAGAAGTGTTAGGGGAGGAACTTACAAAGTTCTGGGATGATAAAAAGTTAGAATTTTGGAGGCAAGGGTAAAACCAACTTAAGCTAATACGATGAAAATGGACGAAAAGCCTTCAAAAGAAGTCCTGCAAGAACTCAATGCTCTGCAAGACAGCATGACCGCAATTTGGAAAGCAATCTCCAACAAATGGTTTCAAGAACAAGTCGGAGACCTGGACTATTTTGTTAGCGAACTTGAAGAAACTGTGCGCTGCAATGTGAATTACATTCGCTCTTTGGTAGAAGAACCGAGACTTCAGAAAGTACGCACAGGACTTGTGATTGCTGATCTTGAACCCTTTCGTCAAATCGCAACAACTGGCGAGCATTGGCTGGCTGTGCATCACAAACTTATTGACTTGTCGTTTGTTCGTGAAGGCGACATGCTGAATGAAGTCGGGTACACAGGAACTCCCGAATTTTCACTGACCCTTCGTCCTGAAGAAGGCAAGGTGTTTGTTTCTATTGACGCCAAAGAGGTGTTTTCGTTTGAAACAGTTGAAGGAAAGAATCACCGTTATTTTGTGGTCTGAGGGTAAAAGCAGTCAGCGATAGGTAAAAGAAATGGCTTTGGTATTCCCCTCTTCTCCGACAATTGGAGATCGTTATCCCGTTAATCCTGGAACTTCTGGCGTTTCTCAGTGGGTGTGGGATGGATCTGTTTGGAACACTGTTCCTTCAATGGTTTCTCTTGGTGCTGTCAACCAAGCCGCGGCAAATGCGTATGTTTGGCCTGCCACAGATGGCACCAGCGGGAAGCAACTCACAACAAATGGGTCAGGAGTTCTGAGTTGGACGTAACAACAAGTTGAGGGTAAAACCTTTTAACAAAGCTGTTCGCTAGATAAAAAATGGCATTGACGAGAGCCCAACTTTTGATGGGTAATGCCTCACAAGGCACGGTACTTGCTAACCAGGTCCAGGGCGTCAAACAGGGATCTGGAGTTATCATCGCAGCTGATGGTACCATCTCGTTTGACCCGACCACAGCCACTGGTCTTGTCAGACTGAACAACTCCCTTGGTTACAATGGGTATGTTTGGCCGAATGCTGTTGGCGGTGCTGCCCAAGTATTACAAGGTGATGGTCTTGGCAATCTGTCTTGGGTTACCCCTGCCACAGGTCCTGTTTACACTGCCAAAGGCGAGATAAATATTGGTACTGGCGCAGGAACTTCCTCAATCCTCACAGTTGGTGCTGACGGCACTGTCCTAACTGCCGACTCAACGTCTGCAACCGGACTGAAATGGGCTCCTGCAGCTTCAACTCCGGGTCTCGGTATTGATATTACCGGCGGCGTTGTTAAAGTTTCCATCCCGACCGCTTCGACTCCTCCTGCCGTTGGTGCAGGTACCGCTCAAGCAGTGGTTGGCTCGCTCTATTGGGACGACACTCTCAATCAACTTTTCATCTACTACACTAACGGCGGCACTCCAGTTTGGGTGCAGGCTGCCCCGAGTGCGACGAGTGGTGGTGGCGGTTCCGGCACTGTGACTTCAGTGTCTGGCACATTGCCAATCACTGTCGCAACCGGAACTACAACACCCGTCATCGCCATCAATGCGGCAACCACTGCTGCAACAGGTTCAATTCAATTGGCCACTGCTGTTGAGAGTGCGGCTGGTACAAACGCTACGAAGGCGGTGACTCCCGCATTTAGCGTGCCGAAAGATGCGAGTGGGATGACTGGTGCTGCGATTCTGCCGTCGGGTACTGACGCTCAGCGTACTGCCATTGCCACACTTGTTGTGGGCATGCAGCGTTACAACACTGACAGTGGTTACGAGGAGGTTTATACCGGTGTTACGGGTGGCTGGCGAAAACTTGCTTACTATAACGCACTTGCAGTACCACCCGATTTAATTATCTCGTCCAATGGAACCTTGCCAAATGGCGGGTACTACGACAATATCATTATCAATGCGGGTGTTACCGCTATTGCTGAAGCTACTACTAACTTACGGGCAAGAACTTCGATACAAATAAATGGTACCATAACCGTCGACACCTCTTTGCCCGGGGGGGACCCCGGCGCCATCAGCACTGGCTCATTTACCGTGGCATCTGGTGGTCAAGGTCAAGGAATCGGTCAATATTATAAAACTTATGGGTATGCTTCATTAAATGGAACAGGTGGGCGTGGCTCCTCAGCTTTCGTAAACACTGGGTCGGGAACTGCTAGCACTGGCGGTAATGGTGGGGGAGCCCTGCTTTTGATAAGTGAAGGAACCATAACAGTGGGTGCGGCGGGTGTTATAACCGCTGACGGTGGGGCGGCAACCTACGGCGGTGCAACAGTGGGAACTCTGGGGTTTGCTGCACCTGGTGCCGGGGGCGGTTCGGGTGGATTCATTTACCTTCAGGCTGACACAGGTATCACTCTGAATGCGGCTGCTCGGTTGTACGCAAGGGGCGGAGCAGGAAATAATGGAGTCAATGGCGGAACCATTGCATCAGGCGCTGGTGGTGGTGCCGGCGGTGGTGGTGGTTACATCATCTTGACTTCTCCCGCAAATACTTCAACAGGTGCTAACTTTGACGTGTCTGGGGGTGCTCCGGGAGTTGACTCAGCGACCCCCCCAATAGACGCTTCATGGCTAGGGGGTATTGGTGGCAGTTTCGCCGGTTCAGGTGGTAACCCTAATACCGGAGTCTACCCCAACATTGCAGGTGCTGGCAATGCCGGTCAAGTCTTGTTCGATGCTGCTCTCTAAGTTTTTGCAACGTAAAATGGGGTAAAACCCTTACACAACCGGTAGTTCACATAACGCAAAATGGCAGCCATCGTCTTTCCAGCCAACCCTGCGGGGCAAACCCCAGTAAACACCTTCTCGACGACTTCCACACCGCTAGCCAACACGAGCAACAGCTTTACCTACACCTGGAGCGGCACGGCGTGGACAAGCGCTCCTTCCGGTGGTGGTGGCGGTGGAACCGTCACGACGGTCAGCGGGACGCTGCCTATTTCGGTGGCTACCGGAACCTCAA
>Ga0209299_1000234_pt1 | contig 31036 bp, 19 predicted proteins | sample S_140806_MF_Meta_FD_187326 | JGI IMG/M metagenome (GOLD analysis project Ga0209299, IMG submission 187326) | Freshwater microbial communities from Lake Simoncouche, Canada to study carbon cycling - S_140806_MF_MetaG (SPAdes) (version 2) | ecosystem: Environmental > Aquatic > Freshwater > Lake ...
CTCACAATCGCACCAACTTTAGTGTTGACGGATTGATCGCCGCAGATTGGGCAGGCATGAGCGCTCATGCTCACCGTAACGACGTTAGGGAGATGCAGTGGGGGTGACCCCAATCCATGCTATGATTCTCTCAGTTCACCACACCGCTCCCAATGAACCTCTCCGAACTGACCGCTGCCACCGCTTGGATCCGCCACCTGGATCTTGATGCAGAATTGACCTTGGAGCGCCCCGGCAACCTCTGGATGCTGTTCTCTGGCGATGCTGAGAGCATCCGTGCCATCTGTCGCACCTGCATTGATCTCCAGAGCGATGGTGCCTGGATCACCTGGGATGATGCCAGCGACGATCAGCGGGAATCTGCCACGCTGTTCCGTTACCTGCTCATGGCAGCAGACTGATCTAACCGGGGGGCGCCGCTGCCCCCCCAATCCATGCTATGATTCTCTCAGTTCACACCACTTCACCAGCACCATGAACTTCTCAGATCTTACCTTTGTCGATCACCCGGTGATCGCTGGCGCGACCCAGACCGTTCAGGTATTTCCGAACGGATGGCAGGTTAGCATTGTTGCCGGACCCGTAGGAGGTGGTCTCCGTCTCGCTGGCACCATAGGGGAAGATACCTTTGAGGTTGCCGTAATAGATCCTAGGCGCGGGATGCTGGAGGATATTCTTCCCTGGCAAACACCAGTGCAGATTACCACAATACTCCGATTAGTAGAGATGCTCCCAACGGCATCCGCGGATGCCAGCAGGCGATTGCGGATTTCGTGGGACTGAGCATCATAAAAGGGAGGATAAAATCCCCCCCACTAAATTACACTCAAACATCCTAATCTCCATGGAAACCTTTCTAACACCCGATGAAATCCTCCAGTTGGTTAACACTGGAATGATCGAATTAACCGAAGATCTTATTCTTAGGATGGTGCCTAAAGTATCAGAATCTTATGAGGATTCTGATTGGTACAATGATCCCAATTGCACAATGTCTAGGCATCATTATTAGATAGAATCTCGACTAGATTGCACCATACAATCTCGACGAGACACACACAAACACACTCACATCTCGTCGAGACGCACACACAAACACACACAAACACACACAAACATCATGAACATTCAAGCGCTTAATTCACGCGAACTAGACGCCATATATGATGCGCTACGTATGCATATTCAGTGTATAGATGATGATGACATTATAGATGTATGTCACAATATTATTAGTAAGATGCACATACATTGTATAATGAATCCGGATGAAGTATGAATTATAAAGTATAAAGAATTAAGAATGAATCAATAGTAGTTCTTAATTCTTTATACTTAATCCTGAGTATTAAGAATTACACAGGATTGAATGTAAGTTATTGCTACCGCTGCTGCTGGTTAGGTATTGCTACCGCTGCTGGTTAGGTATTGCTACCGCTGCTGCTGGTTAGGTATTGCTACCGCTGCTGGTTAGGTATTGCTACCGCTGCTGCTGGTTAGGTATTGCTACCGCTGCTGCTGGTTAGGTATTGCTACCGCTGCTGGTTAGGTATTGCTACCGCTGCTGGTTAGGTATTGCTACCGCTGCTGGTTAGGTATTGCTACCGCTGCTGCTGAGATTTCAACCATGCTGCCTGCCCATTTGTCAAGCGTTTGACCCATTAGGATCGCTGATGAGATGAGTTTGCCGTTTGGTATCCTGGGATACCATTTGCCCCTTGTGGGATCTGGGTCTAGGGGTTAATCTTTGAGAGTCGATCCCCGCTTTGACACCGATGACCCCCAACACCGAACACCTGCCCTGCAGCGCCGACCTCAGCGCCGCCGACCTCGCTGCCGAACGCTTCCGCGCCAACACGGGCGCCCGTCGTCGTCTGCCAGAGGTCCCGGCAGACTGGCAGCACGCCTTCACGCCTGAGAACTGGGCGCAATACCAGTCTGAGCGCTTCTGGGCGTGGCACAGTGAGGCGATCGCCAACCTGTCACCCGAGGGATACCTTAAGCGGATCGCGCAATAGTCCGCCTAATTAAGTTACATCGGGGAGGCACAATCGCCTCCCTATTCCTTCACCTTTCACCCCACACTCTCCTGCCGTGCTTTCCACCTTCGATCAGAACTTCCAGAAGCTTCGTGATGTCGAACAGGCAGCCCTAGAGCTGCTTGATTCTAGATTAAAGATGGGCGGAAAGCCTATCGGGGAGGCAGAATATCACTGCCAGGGTTATGCTGGCGAGGGCAATCCGCCGCACGATGTCATAATCGGTTGCCGGGTGAGCATAACTGATAATGGTAAGTTACGCTGGGGTTTTAAATTAAATGGCAAGCGAATTGCCTGCCACAAGATTACACTTAGACTCGGAGAATTGGGAGTCTGAGTTACACTTAAGGGGGAGCAATCCTGCCCTTAAATGTTAATTAGGGAAACGGTATCGCAGGATACCGTTTCGACGTTGCGGGATCCGATCCGATCCTGTAGAATTTAGAAGTAAACCAAACCACTGCCATCATGATCGCCACCGCCGCCCCCGCCCGACCCGCTGCTATCAATTGGCAGCGGCGCCCATCGCCCCCTGCCCGGTGGTATAGAGGGGTGCAATTTATCCGGCATTGTGCCGCAGACGGCACCCATAGATGGGTAATGACAATACCCGTCCAGGGACCGGGGTTCCCAGATATGCAGGCAGCGGCGCGTTGGTGCCGCCAGCATGGGATCCAGGATCCTTTATGGCGCCGGGGAATGTCTGGGAACCCCAGCAATTGGTAGACCTTTGGGGCGGTAGATCCGCCCCTTTCTATGGTAGAATTTAGAAGTCAATCAAACCACTGCCATCATGACCAGCACCGCCACCGCCACCGATTCCCTGATTGACAGGGTGATCGCCGACCTTTATCTGGTCGATCCCCAGGCAGGCGCGAACCTGGAGCACGACCTCGCCGTGGCGGAACCCGTCGCCGCGCAAAAGTTTACTGTAACGGCGCGTGGCGAGTCGATTACATTTAGCAGTACACTCTCTGACCCTATGGTGTTGCAAACCCTGCGCGGGTTGCGTTCTAATTTCGCCCAGGATTTGGCGCGAAAGTTTAATAAATTGTCGCCCTCCCAGTATGCATGGGCGCATAAGTTAGCAGTGGATGCTAATACCCCCGCCGTTGTTGATGTTAACCAACCCTCTAAGTTTGAAGCGTTATTTAACGCTTTCGAGGCGGCAAAGTCTAAGGGTGCTAAGCGTCTCACCCTACGATTCGAAGGCGTTAATGTGAAACCAAACCGCGATCTTACCGCGTTATGGGTTACGTCTCAGACAGAATCTGAGGAGGGAAACTATGGGATGCAACCAAAGTATCTGGGCAAAGTAACCCGAACAGGGTTCGATTCTAAGTTCTCCGATACGGTCAGGGAGACCATTATGAGCGCCGCCAGTGACCCTATCAGTGCCGCAATCCGGTACGGTAAGGTATCTGGAGAGTGCTCATGCTGCGGCAGAGAGTTAACCGATCCCCGCAGCATTGAACGGGGGATCGGTCCTATCTGCGCAGATAAGTATGGGTTCTAATTAACATCGGGGGAGGCGCAATCCTCCCCCTTAAATGTTAGTTAGTGGGCCACAGTTGTTTACATTTAGTGCCCCTATTCGTGATTGATCAGTATATCTGATCATTCGTTCGTTCGTGATTTGCAGTCCTTATGGGTCGCGGGGGGGTCGCCGTTTAAATTCATGGGTCCCTTCTAATCTATAAACGACCCAGATCGACCTCTATATATCACTCTCTACAAAAAATTCCGCGCCCCATAAAAATTCTCACAGACCCACACAAAAATCAAAAATAATATATAAATTGAAATTGTAAACTTATACACAAAAAATGAAAAAAAATTCCGGAGAAATTTTTGAGTCCGTACAGGTCGATCCAATCAGTGGCGACTATTACCTCATAATTCCAGAGAGTATCGCCAATGAACTCTCATGGTACGAAGACACTGAGATTAGTTTTAAAGTCGAAGGAAATGATGTAATTCTCACAGAACGCGCAGATTGACAATTCATATATAATGAGGTATAATACTTTAGTAATCACTTGAAATTCAATGGAGTTGATTGATCGAATTAATAAAAATCTTCCAGATATTCTCAATGAAAATGATTGTTGGATATGGAATGGAACAAAAGATAAAAATGGTTATGGGATAACTTCATATAATAAAAAATTATTTAAAGTTCATCGTTTAATGTATGAAATTCATTATGCAGAACCATTAAAATCATTACATTGCCTCCATAAATGCGACAATCCTTCTTGTGTAAATCCACTACATTTATTTGAAGGAACAAATTTAGATAATGTAAAGGATAAAATACTTAAGGGAAGATGTTATACGGGATATCAAAAAGGTGAGCATAACGGAGCATCTAAATTAAAAGATGTAGATGTGATTGAGATTAGGAAGTTGTATAAAACTAAAAATTATACTACAATTAAACTTGGTGAAATATATAAAGTTCATCGCTCTACAATTTCCTACATTATAAACAACAAAACTTATACGCATTTATTAGAGAATTAATTAAAATGGCACGTGGATTTACAGTAAAAGCAAAGACGCCCGAAGCGTCTTCAACAGGGCCTGAATGGGATTATAATCTCGCCAAGGAAATGGTTAGGGGCAAGTCAGTTGTATTTTGCCTTCCAGGTCGCGGAGTTTCTTATACTTACTTGAAAAGTTTTGTACAACTCTGTTTTGATCTTGTACAAGCAGGCGCAAGTATTCAAATCTCTCAAGATTATTCATCAATGGTCAACTTTGCCCGATGCAAGTGTCTTGGGGCAAATGTTCTCAGAGGCCCTGATCAGATTCCTTGGGACGGAAAACTGAATTACGATTGGCAACTTTGGATTGACTCGGATATTGTCTTCAATACTGAGAAGTTCTGGCAGTTGATTCTCATGGACAAAGATATCGCCGCCGGGTGGTATGCAACCGAAGATGGTGTAACTACATCCGTCGCGCACTGGTTGGAAGAAGATGATTTCCGCAACAATGGGGGAGTCATGAATCATGAGACCGTAGAAAGTATCTCCAAGCGTCGTAAGCCCTTCACCGTAGATTATACAGGTTTTGGATGGGTTCTGATTAAGAACGGTGTATTCGAGCACTCTGAGATGAAGTATCCTTGGTTCGCGCCCAAGATGCAAGTATTCGACTCAGGAGATGTGCAAGATATGTGTGGGGAAGATGTTTCATTCTGTCTCGATGCAAAGGAAGCAGGATTTGAGATCTGGTGTGATCCTCGCATTCGCGTTGGACACGAAAAGACTCGGGTGATCTGATGACCACGAAGTATCATATCCTCATGAATAATCGTAAGATTTACACAAATCTTACAGAGGAACAATACTTCAATATTATGGAGGACCTGGCAGATGATTTCTATCAGACAGGTTCTCCAAATCCAAATGAAATAACAACTGAAATTTTTGAAGAAACTGAGGTAACTGAAAATGGCTAAGTCTCATAGTGATATTCAATCAATCCCAAAGAAATCCCTTCAAGGAAACGGGCCTCATACGAAATACTCCGCTACCTCTCGTAATAAAGCCAAGAAAAAATCCAGAGGACAAGGAAAATAGAATATAACCAAGGCGGGCAGAGGCCCGCTTTTTTATGCAATAAATACTCAGTTATTTGTCATCACAGAATTGGAAAAATTTTCAATGGGCAGACACCTTCTATTAGAGGTGTACGAAGTTAACTCTAATCTTATCAATGATGCAATTGCTCTTGAAAAAGTAATGGTTGATGGAATTCAATTTGCCGGAATGACAATCTTAAATATTTTTAGGCATTGTTTTGTTCCACAAGGATGCACCATTGTAATTGCCCTTTCCGAGAGTCATGTGTCGTGTCATACTTGGCCGGAAGAAGGTTGTGTGGCAATAGATGTTTATACCTGTGGTGAAGGTAATCCAAAGTTTATTGTGCTAGAACTATTAAAATACTTAAAGTCAACTACCTATTCTTTGCGCGAAGTAAATCGTTAAATATGATTAGGAGATAGCAACCTCCTTCATAAAAGTTCTGTTTTTACAAAAAACAGGATCTAAAATGTCAAATTTACCAGTAGATAGAGATTCGGATTACATGAGAAAGATGTGGGGAACCACTAGATTGGTTACTGATTATGAAAAACCAAAGACCATTCAAGAAATCATGCACGATGAAATTCCACCAAGAAAGAAATATTTGAAAGAGCAACAGGAATTGCATGAAAAAATTCGCAATGATGAGGACTATGATGATTGGGAATATGGTACAGAACCAAATTATGGTTCTTCATGGAAATCGACATAAATAAAATATAGAAATTTGATTCCCGAATGGCAGTACAAAGGATATCTAGATCATTTAAAGATATTAGTTTATCCTTTGAACCCCATCCGGTGACAAAGGATCTACCTATACTTAAAAATGAAAGAGCGATTATCAGATCAATTCGAAATCTGGTAGAAACAATTCCAACAGAAAGATTTTTTAATTCTCTTATTGGATCTGATATTCGCTCTAGTTTATTTGAATTTGTGGATTACGGTACTGCATCTATTGTGCAGAATCAAATTAAAACCACAATTACAAACTATGAACCAAGAGTCAATAATGTTCAAGTAGATGTAGATCCTAGACCAGATGATAATGCATTTGAAGTTACTGTTATATTTGATATTATTGGACAAGAAATTCCAACACAGCAATTTACATTCTTACTAGAGGCAACCAGATAAAATGCCTTTTACTAAATTTACAAATCTAGATTTTGATCAAATAAAGACATCCATCAAGGATTATCTCCGTGCCAACTCTACATTCACGGATTTTGACTTTGAAGGATCTAATTTTTCTGTCTTAATTGATACTTTAGCATATAACACGTATATTACTGCGTTTAACTCGAATATGATTGTCAATGAATCCTTCTTGGATTCTGCAACACTCAGAGAAAATGTAGTATCACTTGCAAGAAATATTGGTTATGTACCACGTTCTAGAACTTCTTCGAAGGCTATTATATCATTCAGTGGTTCAACTGAATCTGATACACCAACAGTCACCTTAAAGGCAGGTTTAGTATGTGTTGGAAGTGCAGATAATACATCATATACTTTTTCGGTTCCGGAAAATATTACTCGTCCAGTAGTAAAAAATGGTAATGTAGGTACTGTAGGTTTTACCAGTATTACAGTTTATCAAGGAACATTTTTAACAAAGCAATTTGTTGTTGACGGATCTCTGGATCAAAGATTTGTTTTGGATAATCCAAATATTGATACTTCAACAATTTCAGTTTATGTTAAAGGTATTAATGATAGTGGACTTGGTTCAGAGTATTCATTGGTAGAAAATATTTTAAATATTGATTCTTCATCTGAAATTTATCTAATACAAGAAGTTCAAGATGAAAAGTATGAACTTCTCTTTGGTGATGGAAGATTTGGTAAAAAACTAGAAAATAATGCAGTTATAACAGTTAATTATATTGTAACTAATGGGAAAGAAGGAAATGGATGTGCAAACTTCTCTTTCCAGGGAAATTTAAGATCACCTTTAGATGCACCAGTATCATTAGGAACAGTAACTGTTACCACAAATCAATCTTCTCAGAATGGTGCAGAAATTGAAGATCTCAATTCAATTAAATACTTTGCACCAAGAATCTATTCTGCCCAGTACAGAGCAGTAACTGCAAGAGATTATGAAGTCATTATCAAAAAAATATATCCAGATACAGAATCTGTTGCAATTATTGGTGGCGAAGAATTAGATCCACCAGAATATGGTAACGTTGTTATAAGTATTAAACCAAAAAATGGTACATATGTATCTGATTTTAATAAAGAATTGATTAAGAATAAATTAAAACAATATAGTATCTCAGGAATTAATCAAAAAATAATTGATCTTAAGATATTGTATGTTGAGATTGATTCTTCAATTTATTACAATTCATCTCAGGTGTCTTCCGTAAATTCTTTAACAACTAAAATATCAAATTCTTTAGAAAAATATTCAAATTCATTAGATTTTAATAAATTTGGTGGGAGATTTAAGTATAGTAAGATTCTTCAAATCATTGATAATACCGACAATGCAATAACATCAAACATTACTAAAGTTAGAATAAGAAGAGATCTTAAGGTAACACGACAACCCACACAGTATGAATTGTGTTTTGGTAATAAATTTCATATCAATCCTGAAGGATACAATATAAGGTCTACCGGGTTTAAAATTTCAGATGAACCTGATACAGTATATCTAACCGATACTCCTTCCAAAGATTCAAATGGAAATCTAACTGGAACTGGAATAATTTCAATAGTGAAACCATATATGGCAATTTCTGGTGTTGGAACCACATCTATTATGAAAACTCCAATTGCAATTAAATCTGCAGGTACTGTAGATTATATAAAAGGAGAAATTAAATTAGGAACAATTAATATTACTTCAACATCTTTATCAAATGATATTATCGAAATTCAGGCATTTCCAGAATCAAATGATGTTATTGGATTAAAAGATTTATATTTAGTTTTTAATATCGAAAAAAGTTCAATAAATATGGTAAGAGACGTAATTTCTTCTGGCGATGAGATATCTGGAACAGTATTCTCTAGAGATTTCTACACGTCAAGTTATCCAAACGATAAACTAATAAGAGTGTAACATGATAGGTACTGGGTTTGAATCTAGAGTAAAAGTACAGCAAATAATTCAAAATCAACTTCCAGAATTTATACTGGATGAAAGTCCTAATGCAGTTGAATTTTTAAAACAATATTATATTTCTCAGGAATATCAAGGCGGTCCTGTAGATATTGTAGAAAATCTAGATCAATATTTAAAACTTGACAACTTAACTCCTGAAGTTGTTGTAGGTAACGTTGGTCTCAGCACCAATATTACCTCTACTGTTGGAGTCATTACAGTAACAAGTACTAAAGGATTTCCTCAAAAATATGGACTTTTAAAAATTGATGATGAAATTATTACATATACTGGAATAACCACAAATACATTTACTGGATGTATTCGTGGTTTTAGTGGAATTACTAGTTATCATCAAGATTTAAATTCTGAAGAATTAATATTTTCTGAGTCTGCAAAGACATCACACACTCAAAATACTTCGGTACAAAATCTAAGTTCATTATTTTTGAAAGAATTTTATAAAAAGTTAAAAATAACATTAACTCCAGGATTAGAGGATACTGATTTTGTTTCAGATTTAAATATTGGCAATTTTATAAAAAATGCCAGATCTTTCTATCAAGCAAAAGGAACGGATGAATCATTTCGAATTTTATTCAATATTCTTTATGGAGTAACTCCTAGAGTTGTAAACTTAGAAGATTTTTTAATTAAGCCATCTTCTGCAGAGTTCATTAGAAGAGAAGTTGCAATAGCAGAAAGAATCTCTGGAAACCCTTCTAAATTAGTTGGGCAAACTATCAAAAAATCTATTAATGGCATTGATGATGAAATTACAAGTGCATCAATTTCTGAAGTAGAATCATTTACAAGAAATGGTAGGCAATATTTTAAAATTTCATTATTTGTTGGATATAATGATGTTTCTGCAATTGAAGGTAATTTTACAATTACGCCAAATACAAAGTGTATAGAAAATGTCTCTGTCGGATCTTCTGTAATTTCTGTAGATTCTACTATTTCATTTGCAGAAAAAGGAACAATCATATCTGGCAATAATATTATCACTTATACAAGTAAGAGTGTTAATCAATTTTTTGGTTGTACTGGTATTACATCTACAATTAATTCTACAGATAACATAAGATCTGATGAAATTTATTATGGGTATGAAAATGGAGATATTACTAAAAAAGTTGAATTGAGATTTACTGGAGTGTTATCTAAATTTGTACAAGTATCGGACAATTTAGACGCAAGTGAAGGAGATATTATTTCAGTTAAAAATTTGGGAGAAGTAATTCAAAATCCAGAACAAAATAAAAATTATAAACAAATATTTGCAAATTCTTGGATTTACAATACTAGTTCAAGATATCAAATAGAAGATATTGATAACTTTATTTTAACTAGTCCAATTGATAAGTCAAGTTTAAAAATTGGAGATAGAGTTGAAATTGTTGAAAGGGACACAAATAATATAGCATCTTCTACTACAAATATTGCATATATTTCTAATATTATTCCAGGAAATGGAATTGTTTTAAATAATCTGAATTTTACTGCAATACCTGGAGTAAAATATGACCTAAGAAGAAAACTTAATACTGCAAGCAGTTCAGTAGTTCCAATTGAATATGGAAACAATGTTATTTTATCGGATACATTGAATTTATATACAGATAAAAATTATGCATATGTTGCTTCAAATTCATTACCTTCTAATAATCAAATCAATCCCAATCAATCAATTCCATACACATATCAAATAACAAAGAATATTAATACTACATCAATTAGTAATGGTACAGTTGGGGAACTAACAGATGCTGTTGGTGACGGTACTTATTCATCCATAGCATTTGAAAATCCAGTTAATTTTATTGATGGTGATAGAATTTATTATCAACCAGCAGTAAATCCTTTGGTTGGTTTAGAGACTGGTAGTTATTATGTTCAGATTCAATCAGTAGATAAGAAAAAAATTAGATTATATTTTTCCAAGTCATTTGTTGGAGGATCTAATTATTTAACATTTGAGCCTTCAAGTGGTGCCCATAAATTTACATTATATTCCCAAAAATCTAATGAAATTGCACCTCAAAAGATACTTAAAAAATTCCCATTAAATGTAAATGATACAAATGGAACTGGACAAGTAACAATTCCAGGTTCAACTGGAATGTTAATTAATGGTGTAGAAATCGGCAACTACAAATCAAATGATAAGATTTATTATGGACCATTAAATTCCATTAATGTATTAAATGGTGGAGTAAACTATGACGTTATTGATCCACCATTAGTATCAGTTTCATCTGGGACAGGAACTACTGCTTTAGTCCAACCTGTAATTAGTGGAAATATTAAAAGTGTTTATATAGATGCCCAAGATTACGATATTGATTCTATCGTATCAATTAGTGTAAGTGGTGGCAATGGTTCTGGTGCTGTTCTGGAACCAATTATCAAAAAAAGAGTACGTGAAATATTGTTTGATGGAAGAACAACTGCAAATTCTGGCGGAATTAGTACAACCACACAACAACTCACATTTTTAACTAATCACAATTTAGTTAATAGTGAATCTGTAACTTATAATTCCAATGGAAATTCTGCAATTGGTGTTGGGTTTGCAAGTTCAACTTTAGTTAATAACGGAACATATTATGTAAAAATTGATAATAATAGTACTGTTAGATTGTACCAGTCCATTTCAGATTATTCGGCCGGAATTAATACAGTAAGATTTAATTCAAATAATACTTCAGGAATTCACAAATTTGTAACTACTTCAAATAAAAATACAATATCACAAATTAAAGTTATTAATGGTGGAAATGGATATACTAATAGGAAATTAATTGTAAATCAAACAGGAATATCTACAATTAATCATACAATTAATTTTGAAAATCATGGATTCAGTAGCGGCGAGTTGGTAACTTATAATTATCAGACATCTTCAATAGGAATTTCTACATTATCGCAATATTATATTTTAAAGAACGATGAGAATTCTTTTAGGTTGTGTGATGCTGGAGTTGGTGGAACAAATACTTCAAATTATAATAGAAAAAATCATATTATATTTTCTTCTACTGGATCTGGATATCAGTACTTTAATTATCCAGATATTTCGGTCTCTATACAGTATACTTCTGTAGGTTTTGGTACGACGACACAACAATATCAAACACTCATAGCAACTCCTAAAGTTAGAGGTGCTATTATTGATGCATACTTATATGAAACTGGAACTGGTTATGGATCATCTATTTTAAATTTTGAAAGAAAACCATCAATAAGTATTAAAAATGGCAAAGAAGCACAACTGAATCCAATCTTTATAAATGGTACTGTAAATTCTGTAAACATTCAATATGGCGGATCGGAATATTATTCAACACCAGATTTAGATGTAATTGATCCAACAGGAGCAGGATCTGGAGCAGAATTGAGACCTATTATTATTAATGGAAAAATAACTGATGTTAAAGTTGTTAATGCTGGAATTGGATATTCTAGTACATCAATAATTAAAGTAAATTCATCAGGTTCTAATGCATCTTTTAATGTTAATGTTAGATCTTTAACAGTTAATAATAATTTAAGATTTGGAAACGAACTATTAATAGAAACTGAAAATAAATTACAATATTCAGTTTGTGGATACTTTAAAGAATTGAGAGATTCATTTAATGATACCGGATCTGCTTCTAATATAATTGGATGGGCATATGATGGAAATCCAATATATGGTGCATATGGATATTCTGATGCAAACGATACTAATTCCAATCCAAAACTTTTAATTTCTGGTTATGAATTAAATATATCAAATGTTATTGATAGACCCACTGGATTTTTGAGTGGTTTCTTTGTTGAAGATTATCAATATACAAATGTTGGAGATTTAGATGAAAATAATGGTAGATTTGGAAAAACTCCAGAATTTCCAAATGGAGTTTATGCATATTTTGCAACACTTACATCATCATCTGGAATATTAACACCCCAATTTCCATATTTTATTGGAAATTCTTATAGATCCAATACTTTAGAAGAGAATCTAACACTTGATCAGTCATTTGATTTCAATAATTCTAATCTACTTAGGAATACTTTACCATACAAGGTATCTGATGACTATGCAGGCAATGATTTTATAATTGAAACTAATGAAATTACGAGACAAAAATCAATTATTGAATCTGTAACTGATGGATATGTAAATGATTTTGATATTATTAATTCCGGTTCAAATTATAAAGTGAATGATGTTTTAAACTTTGATAGTAACAATACAAAAGGTGGAGGATTAATTGCAAAAGTTTCATCTATAGAAGGAAAAGATATTGTAAAATTAACTACTTCTGTAGATACTTATAATAATGCTATTTTTACTTGGAATAATAGTGGAGAAATAAAGGTTTCTATCTTACCAAATCATAATCTATCAAATAATGATTATGTTGTTGTTTCTGGACTCTCAACTAGTTTAAGTAAATTAAATAATTCTTATCAAATAGGAGTATCTTCCTATTACTCTAATGTTCTAAAGAATATTCCTTCTACATTAACCGTAGGATTAACAACAGAAGTATATGTTACACAACTTCCAGCATCTGTATCTATTGGAAGCAGTATTAGAATAGGAGCAGAAACATTACAAGTACTAGAAGTATTCAGAAATCTTAACATACTTAAAGTAAAGAGAGGATCCACAGGAGTATCTCATACTGCAACTACACAAATAAACTTTATTCCAGATTCATTTACAATTTCTCAAAATATTGACTATTTTGAGTCAAAGATCAATGACAAAGTATTCTTTAATCCAAAAGAATCTGTTGGTGTCGGAACTACTGCAGGAATTACAAATAATATAACTTTACAATTCGGTGATTCTATAATTACAAGAAACATTCCAACACAAGGAATTTATATTGAAACTCATCCATTTACAAATAATCAGCAAATTGTATATAAAAACAATGGATTAAATATTTCAATCTCAACTTCACCAACTGGAAGTCAATTTGATTTGCCACAAAATGTATATGTTACTAACAAGAATAAAAATGTCATTGGAATTAAAACTACACTAAACTCCTCTGAAGTATTCTTCCGTGGAAATGGTAGTGATGCAGATGAATATTCCTTTGAAAGTGTATATTCACAATTAACTGGAAGAGTTGAAAAAATTAAATCTACAGTTTCAGTTTCTACTGCACATAATTTAACTAATGGGGACTTAATTAATTTAAATGTTAAACCAAATCTATCTGTAGGAATTGGAACGTCAACATCAATATACGTTAAGAGAGATACAACTACTGGAAATATTTTAATTAATCCTATTGGATTTAATTCTACTGGAATTAATACAACATCTAGTACAATTACAATTAACTCACACAATTTAAAGACTGGAGATAAAATTTTATATTCTGCAGATTTAATTGCATCTGGGATATCAACCGGTTCTTATTATGTTTATAAAGTTGATGATAATAATATAAAACTTTCACAAACTTACATTGATGCTAATACTATTCCTCCAACTACAGTAAGTATTGCATCTACTGGAGGCAAAAATCAAAGTATTTCATTAATAAATCCAAAAATTGAATCAATTAAAAATAATAATCTAGTATTTAAATTGGCAGATTCTTCATTATCTGGATATAAATTTAAAATTTATTATGACCAGGAATTTAAAAATGAATTTGTTTCCACTGCATCTACTTCCAGATTCAATTTATCTGGTGTAGGAACTGTCGGAGTTTCAACTAATGCAACACTTACCATCAATTATGACAATACTCTACCAACTCAATTGTACTATAATTTGGAAAAATCTGGATATGTTGGAACATCTGATGTCGAAGTAAATAATTATTCTCAAATATTGTTTACAGATAGTGTGTATAGTTCAAACTATAATGTTTCTAGTATTGGATCTACTACTTTTAACATTTCTTTGGACAAAATTCCTGAAAAACTAACATATTCTCAAGATGAATGTGATACTTTATCATATACTACAAATTCTGTATCTGCAAAAGGTCCCATTGGTAAAATTGACATCATTTCTGGTGGGGTAGGGTATAAGAAATTGCCAATATTTACCGGATCTGATTCTATTGACGGTCAAGATGCTTATATTATTGCAAAATCATCAACTATAGGAAATGCAAGAGAAGTAAGAATTATTAATGAAGGATTTGAATATTCTTCGGATAAAACTTTACAACCCAATGCATACATATCACCATCAATTACAATTAAAAATTCAAATACAATTGATGCTATTAGAGTTACTGATGGTGGAAAAGATTATGTTAATGCACCATCAATTGTAATTGTAAACACTACAACTGGAGAAAGAATTGATAGTGGAATATTAGAAGCAGTAATAAATGGAAATTCTATTTCCTCAGTAAATATAGTGCAAGAACCCAAAGGTCTTCCAGAAACAACAGTACAATTATTTGCAACTAATAATACAAACGGAATTAGCATCCAACAAGTACAATCTTCTTCTAGTGGAATTTTTACATGTTTTATAACAACACCAGTACTTGGATTTTCAACTAATCCATTTAATATTGGAGATAAAGTATTTGTAGAAGGTATTCAAAAAATTGGTAATTCTGGATCTGGATTTAATTCAGAAGAGTATGGATATCAGTTCTTTACAGTTAGTGGATATAATGATTCGGGTATTCTTGCTAAGGTTGTACTTAATCTTAGTGTTGCTGGATTGACAACAAATACTGGAATAGCAAAAACAATTCAAGATTCATCCGCAAATATTATAAAAAAATCTAATTACCCAGAATTTGAAGTTGTACAAAAATTATCACCATTTATTATTGGAGAAACAATTATTTCCAATAATATTGAAAGGAATTTAATTATTACTGATTATGATAAAACATCTATTAAAGTAAATGGATCTTACGATTTATCTATTGAAGAAGTAATAAATGGTAAGGAATCTGGTAATATAGCAACTATAGACTCAATTAAAGATAATTCTGGAAGATTTAATATTGATTATTCTGTTAGAAAAGATCTTGGATGGGTAGATAATATTGGAAAATTAGATGAAGATGACCAAGTAATTGCAGATAATGATTACTATCAAAATTTATCGTATACAGTAAAGAGTCCCATCACATATCAAAATCTAAGAACTCCAGTCAATAATTTACTTCATACTAGCGGATTAAAAAATTTTGCAGATACTGGAATTACATCCACTACAAATTCCACAATTTTAAATAGTTCAAATGCAACAACTATAATTTGTGACATAGTTGAAGAAAATAGAGTAGATACGATTTATGATTTCGATTTAGTAAAAGATGTTGATATTGTTGGAAATTCTTCTAAATTTTTAAATTTAAAAAATAAAAAATTAGTAGATTATACTGAATGTAAAACTAATGTAGTTTTAAAAGTAGACGATATAAGCAGACAATTTTCTAATTTGGATGGAGAACCAAGTGAATTTTTAAATATTCTCAATTTGAATTCTTCATCATCCTATAATAGTTTATTATTCAGTGTTTCTAATCCAAGTAATTCCCAAATTCAATTGACAGAATTAGTTATATTAAATAACGGAATTGACAATTTCTTAATGCAAAAGGGAAGTATAGTTAATGTTGGAACAGGACTTACACAGATTTCTGGAGAAGAGATTGGTTCATTTTCAATATTTACAAATGAATACGATGAAACTTATCTTCAATTTATACCCACTGATCCATATAATACAGATTATAACTTAAAATTAATTAATAATGAATTTAATTCGGATTTACCTGGTATTGGAACAAATAGTATTGGATTTATTAATCTAACAGGTTCGAATGTAATTGCAAACTCGGGAATAACAACTTCAATTATATCTGTAAATTATAATAAATTTAGTTCTTTAAATGCAAATATTCAAATTACTGATTCTGAAACAAATCAGATGAATTTTATTGAGTTATATTTGACTGGTATTGGTACGGATATTTATATTTCGGAATATTATTTTGATTCCGACTACGAAACTAATAATTATTCTGGAAATTTTATAGGTTCATTTGGTGCAGATATTAATATTTCTTCTGGAATATTGTCTTTAAATTATACAAATGATTCTCCCAATGAAATTAGTATAAGATCAAAAATTGTTGGATTTGGTACAACAGCAGTTGGTGTTGGAACATATAGATTTAAATTACCTGGTCAGATAGATGAATTTGAAAGAACTGCAATATATCAATCAAATTATTCAACATCAGTTTCTGCAGCATCAACAACAGTAGTATCACTAAACAAATTTAATTTTAATGCAGTCAAATCTTTAGTCAAAGTTGGTTTTGGATCAACAAGTTCCCTGCATCAAATTATGTTGGTGCAAGATAAGACTAACATTTATGTTCAACAATCACCATTCCTTTCAGTTGGAAGTACTACAGGAATTGGAACTTTTGGTGGAGAATATTCCGGAAATAATTTTATATTAAAATTTTATCCAGATTCATTAATAACATCTAAAATTGATATTTTATCATTTAATCAGTGCTTATACACTATTCTAGATGATGTAAATATTCCACCAAGTCTTAAATATGGAAGTGTATCAGAATCTGTTAGAGTTAGTTTTTATAATGCAATTAATGGAGATAGAGTTAATAGGACTCAATTTGATTTAAATTCTAATAATTATCCAATTTTTGCAAAAAAGTTTGACCCCTCAAATTCCACTCAATTAAACCTATCTACAGGTAAATTTACAATAGAAAATCATTTCTTTAGCAACTTGGAGGAACTTGTATATACACCAAAAGCAACATTCTTAGGAATCGGTGTAAGCTCAATGATGATTGGACCGTCAACTATTTTACCATCAACAGTTTTCGCAATTAAAATTGATAATGATACGTTTAAATTAGCAACAACTAAAAATAATGCTCAAAACGGAATTGGTGTAACATTCACTTCCATTGGAGAAGGAAATGCACATCAACTTGAAATGCGGAAGAAAAATGAAAAAATAATTATTACGCTTGATAACTTAGTTCAATATCCACTGTTATATACTCCAATATCACATACTTTATCTGGAAATGGTGGACAAATTAGTACCGAATCAACTACATTTGCTTTAAGTGGGATATCAACAATAATTCCAAGAGATATTTTAAAAATTGATAATGAATATATGAACATTATTAATGTTGGTTTAGGGACAACTAATATTGGACCGATTACAAATAGTGGGACAATATCTTTGGTAGAAGTTGTTAGGGGATTTGTAGGATCATCAGCATCATCTCACACGGACTCTACACAAGCAAGAATTTATAAAGGTTCCTATAATATTGTTGATAATAGCATTTTCTTTACCAAATCCCCAAGAGGAAATCCACAAATAGAAAGAGACTCTAGTAATTTAAGATTTGAAACATCCGATTTCACTGGTAGAGTATTCTTAAGAAATAATTATACAACCAATCAAATATATGATGATATATCCGATCAATTTACTGGTATTGGTAGAACCTTCACATTAACTGTTGGTGGCGCAAATACTGTTGGATTAGGTTCTACTGGTGGAAATGGTATTTTATTCATAAACAGTGTTTTTCAAACACCAACAACCAATAATAATCCAGGAAATAACTTTAGAATTATTGAAAATTCTATTGCAGGAATAAGTAGTGTAGTATTTTCTGGTATTACATCAGCAAATACTTTAGATATCTTTACTTCTCAATTTGATGTTAATCAAAATCAAACTCCTAGAGGTGGAATAATTATTTCCTTAGGGTCATCTACTGGATTGGGATATGCACCTCTTGTTGGAGCAGCAGTAACTGCTGTAGTGGGAGCAGGTGGTAGCATTGTATCAGTTGGTCTAGGAACTACGGATAATCGTGGATCTGGATATAATGGCATCGTTTCTATTGGAGTATCAGTATATCAAAGTGGACATACTGGAGCAGCAGCAACTATAACAGCATCTGTTGGTGCAGGAGGAACCTTATCATTCAATATTATCGGTGGTGGAACTGGATATATAAATCCAAAAATATTTGTCTCAGAACCTTCTTATGAGAATCTTAGAGTGACTGGTATATCCAGGTTAGGTATTGGTACAACAACATCTACTGGAATAGGACTACTTTTAAATGTTGAAGTTGGAGCAAGTTCGACTACCGGAATAGGTTCAACATATTATGAAGTAACTAGATTTAATATTTCTAGACAGGGATACAATTTTCAACGTGGAGACGTATTTAAACCAGTTGGTTTAGTTACTGATTTAAGATTAGTATCTCCATTATCAGAATTTAAATTAACTGTTCTTAATACATTTACAGATTCCTTTGCTGCATGGCAATTTGGAGAATTTGATTATATTGATTCAATTCAAAATTATCAAGATGGAGTTAGGACTAGGTTCCCATTATATTATAATAATGATTTATTGAGTTTTGAAATTCAAGAAGGTTCTCAGGTAAATCTTACAAATGCATTACTAATTGTTATTAATGGCGTAATTCAAGATCCTGAAGTAGCATATGAGTTTAATGGTGGAACATCCTTTGTATTTACGACGGCACCAAAACCAGAAGATAATGTTGCAATATTCTTTTATAGAGGAACTGCAGGTGATGATAGTACATTGATTACAGACATTAACGAAACTCTAAAAAGAGGAGATTCTGTACAAGTGCTTAAAAATAATAGTATTCCTGGAACAATTTCGCAAAATAAGAGAACGATATTTGATTTATCATCCTCGGATAAGTTTGAAACTAATTTATATTCTGACCAAGGAGTAGACACTCAAAATAATAGACCATTAAGTTGGATTAAGCAAAAAGTTGATAGAAAAATTAATGGTGAGGATGTTTATAAAACCAGAGATTCTATCGAATCTTTAGTATATCCAACTGCAAAGATTATTAAAGATTTTTCTACTACTTCTAATGAAATCTTTATCGATTATGGCCCAGGAATTGGACAAACTATTAATTGGTTTAAATATGATGTAAGTACAAAGTTTGATGCATTAATTTTTTCTGGAAATCCAGATCCAGTATCTGCTGCTATTACTGCAATAGTTTCTGCAGCTGGAACCATTCAGTCACTATCAATTACCAATCCTGGAAGTGGATATACTGGTTCATCAATTAATGTTAAAATTGCTGCTGCTGCAAGTAAGTTCGCTATTGGATATGCGATTACAGGATCTTCTGGTATTGTTACAGATGTTATTATTACTTATGGTGGATATCAATATAATTCACCACCAACTGCTAGATTTGAAAGTCCTGGAGTCATTGGAGTTGGAATTGGAACCATTGCAACAGGAACAGCAAATATAACTGGTGGTATTGTAACTTCTGTTACAATCACAAATCCAGGATATGGATATAGTTTTTCCCCCAAAGTCTCATTTTCTTCTCCAGAAGTTACCACTGCAACCGCAACTGCATCCATTTCTAATGGATCATTAACTGGAGTGGTGTCAATAATAAATCCTGGTTTTGGATACACTTCCTCAAATCCACCAAGAGTTATTGTTCCACTTCCAGATCCAACATATGAAAATATTTCCAATATTACTTTAGTCAATGGATTTTCTGGAATTATTACAGGAATTACAACTACAACTGGTAGTGGTGGAAATCGATTAGCACTTAAATTCCATATAGAAGCACCTTCATTAGGATTATATAATCAGTTACAAGTTGGATATCCAATTTATATTTTTGATACTCGTGTTGGAAGGGGAGTAACTTCTATTGACAGTTCCGATTCATCCATAGTTGGAATTGGTTCCACATTCTTGGATAACATTTATTATGTCCACCAGATTTCTTCAACTGGTACTACTGGAATTATTACCTGCAACATAAAATCAAATACATCTGTGGTCGGACTTGCATCTACTGGTAGCATCTCAAATGCAGTAGGAAAATTCTCTTGGGGCAAGTTGAGTGTTGGATCAAGGTCAAGTTCTCCAATTTCAATAGGAGTTTCTGGAAATACTATAGATGTTGGACTATCAACATTCCCAACAATTCAGAGAAGAAATACTGGCATAAGGAATACTGGAGCACTCTCCAAACTATTATAAATATAAAAAAAACTATTAATATGGCAGCAGTTGTAACAGACCAATTTAGAATAGTGAATGCAAGCAATTTCATAGATTCCGTAGTGTCTGGTAATAATTCACATTATGTTTTTTTGGGTCTAGTTAATCCAGCACCAGCATCAATTGGATTTGGGAGAACTGATAATTGGAATTCTAATATACCAAGTCCAACTGACAATATTGATTACTCCGGACATTATAGAGATACTGCTCTATTTGGTAAAAAAATTACAAGTAGTAATATCAGAAGACTTATAAGAAAAGTTACTTGGACTGCCAATACTTCTTATGATATGTATAGGCATGATTATAGTATTTCAAATCAAGCACCAAATTCAAACTCAAGTAGATTATACGATTCAAATTATTATGTAATTAATAGTGATTATAGAGTTTATATTTGTATTGACAACGGTTCTTCTGGACAAATTCCAAAAGGAAATAAATCACAGGATGAACCCACATTTACAGACTTGGAACCATCTGCAGCAGGAGTAAGCGGGGATGAGTATATTTGGAAATATCTATTTTCAGTATCTCCAAGTGATATTATAAAGTTTGATTCTACTGAATATGTTGTAGTTCCAAATGATTGGGAAACATCAACAAATTCTCAAATTATTTCTGTTAGAGAATCGGGGAATTCTAGTATAAACTTTAATCAAATTAAGAAAGTATATATTGCAGATGGAGGAGCAAATTATAGATCGGGAACTTTTTCTGTCGATATTATTGGTGATGGTAATGGTGGAAAAGTATCAGTTACCACTACAGGTGGAGTAATAACTTCTGCTATTGTTACTGCTGGCGGCAGTGGATATACTTACGGCATTGTTGATTTGGGAAGTCTTCAGCCATCGGGAAGTCTTCCAAATCCAGCAAGATTGATACCAATTATTCCACCATCTAAAGGGCATGGATATGATATTTATTCTGAATTAGGTACTGATAAAGTATTGATATATGCAAGATTTGACGATTCAACTAAAGATTTTCCAACAGATACTTATTTTTCTCAGGTTGGAATTATAAGAAATCCAACAACATTTAGTTCCGATACCATTTTTACGGGAAATCAATATTCATCACTTTATGCAATAAAATTAAGCTCAGGTTTTACTGGAACTCCAGTTATTGGAGAAGAAATAACACAAACAAGAGCAGATGGAAAAATTGCAAAAGGATATGTAGCATCATATGACAGTGAAACAAAAGTATTAAAATATTTTAGAGATCGATCTTTGTATTTTGGTAATTCTGAAAATCAAGTTGATTATAATACTGTTACTGAAAATTCTAAGGTATATGATTTTGAGTCCTCTGCAAGTAGTATAACACCATTTACCGGGTCTATTGATCAATCTTTCAATGACAATAAAATTACAATTGGAAGTAAAGTTGTAAATTTGGAAGCGACTTTTACAGCAGGTCTTTCAAATCCGGAGATAAATAAAAAGACGGGAGATATAATTTATATTGATAATAGGCCCCTAGTACAAAGAGATATTAGACAAAAAGAAGACGTTAAAATTATTCTGGAATTCTAACCAAAATGGCACAAAAAACAAATTTAAACATTAGTCCATATTATGATGATTTTGATTCTGAAAAGAATTTTTATAAAGTCTTATTTAATCCAGGGCGTCCTATTCAAGCAAGGGAATTAACTACTTTACAGTCAATTCTACAAAATCAAATAGAATCATTCGGTAGTCATATATTTAAAGAGGGATCAATGGTGATCCCCGGCAACATTGCATATGATGGACAATTCTATGCAGTAAAACTCAATCCGACTAATTTTGGCGTCAATATTTCAAATTATATTGAAAAATTTATCGGTAAAAAGATAATCGGACAAATATCAGGAACAACTGCAATAATTCAATATGTTGCTCTTCCTGATAATATCAATGTAGAATATTTAACAATATATGTAAAATACTTAGATTCTGATAGCAATTTTAAATTCAATCCATTTGAGAATGGAGAATCATTAATTGCCTCAGAAAATATAACTTATGGAAATACCACAATCAATGCGGGAACTCCCTTTACTTCATTGATTTCTTTAAATGCAACTTCAATAGGATCTGCAGCATCGATTGGGGATGGTGTTTACTTCATTAGAGGTTATTTTACAAAAGTATCTAAACAAACCATAATTCTTGACAATTATACCAATACTCCATCATATAGAGTTGGATTGAATATTGGTGAATTAATTATTAATGCAAAAGATGACAATTCATTATTTGATAATGCAAAGGGATTTACAAATTATGCTGCACCTGGTGCAGATAGATTTAAACTCAATTTAACATTAACTAAAAAATTATTATCCGACACTAATGATACAGATTTTGTTGAATTGTTAAGAGTTGAAAATGGAAAAATTAAAAAGATTGAAACTAAAACTCAATATAATATAATTCGTGATTATTTGGCAGAAAGAACTTATGATGAATCTGGTGATTATGCAGTAACTCAATTTAATTCATCAATACACAATTCATTGAATGATAGATTGGGCAATAATGGATTATTTTTTAATACTGAAACAACTCAAGAGAAAAATACTCCTTCAGATGATTTGATGTGTGTAAAAATATCTCCAGGAAAGGCTTATGTAAGGGGATATGATGTAGAAAAAACCTCAACAACTATTATCGATGTTCAAAAACCAAGGGATACTCAATCTGTAGATAATGTCAATATTCCATTTGAAATGGGAAATATTATAAGAGTTAATAACGTATCTGGTACACCAAGAAAAAGGTATCCAGTAGAATTAAACAATAGATTTGCAGGAGTAGGTACTACAATAGGTGCTGCTAGAGTATATAATTTTAGTTTAACAGATGCTGCTTATACTAATGCAGCAACTAACTGGGATCTTTATCTTTATGATATTCAAACATATACAACATTAGTTTTAAATTCTTCGATTTCAAGTTCAGAATTGCCTGCAACATCATTTGTAAAGGGTAAGAGTAGTGGTGCTAGTGGATATGCAGTTGCTGCTGGTGGAGGATCCGATACAATCAATTTAAGTCAAACTTCAGGAACATTTTCAGTTGGAGAACAATTGATTATTAATGGTATTGATTTTTCAAGATCCATTAAAACTATAACGTCATATTCTACTGAAGATATTAAATCAATATATCAGAGCACTACTGTATCTGGACTTTCAGTCAATTTTAATGCAGATTGTTTACTTGAGAGATTTAGATTTCCAAATGGAGTAGTTAATGCAACTATTAGTGGTGGAAATACAGTAACAAGTCCCGGAAAGGTATTTACTGGAGTAAAGGTTGGATCAATTATTAGATATCAAACTACTACTGGTGATGAAACATTTAATAGAGTAACTAATGTCGCTGCCAATGGATTAACATTAACTGTTGCCACGGCTGGAGCAGCTGTTTCTGGTGTTTATTCAGGAACAGTTACAAATGGAACTTATAATATTAGTTTAGGGGCGCCAATTATAAGAAATGAAGGTGCTGGATATCTATATGCACAACTTCCAGATTCCAATATTTCTTCAGTAAATCTTTCAGATTCATTATTGACGGTTTCTGAACAAATAACAGGAGAAACTACAGATGGTTCAGGTGTATTAAGTTTCAATTTATCTCAAATTACTGGAATTACTAGTGCATTTTTTACCACATTTGATCAGGAAAGATATTCTGTCCATTATTCTGGAGGTGGAATTGGAACAATAACTTCAGATCAATTTTCCCTTAGTGGCAATACGGTAACTATTAGTGGATTAACTGCTGGTCAGAGTAATATTGCGGTAAATACAACTTTAATTAAAAATGGAATTCGGAGCAAAATAAAAGAGTATAATAGAAGTAAAACACTATCAGTATCACTATCAAAATATTCACAATCTGGAAGTGGGATTAGTTCTTCAATTGGTGATGGACTTACATATAATCAATATTACGGATTGAGAGTTCAAGATGAAGAGATATCACTAAATTATCCAGATGTAGTAAAAGTAATATCGGTATATGAGTCATTTGATTCATCGGAACCTACATTAGATGAAGTTCAATTTGCATCTAGTGCTAATGTATCGACAAATGCAATTATTGGTGAAAATATATTAGGAAATACTAGTAAAGCAATTGCAAGAGTAGTAGCAAAATCAATTTCTAATCCCAATGTTTTGGGTATCGTATATTTAAATCCAGAAAGATTGGTGGTAGGAGAAACTGTCAAATTTAATGATTCAAATATAACTACAGATATTCAATCGATTACTTTAGGTAAGTACAAGGATATAACAAATTCATATAGTTTGGATAAGGGACAAAAAGATCAATATTATGATTATTCAAGAATTGTTAGGAATAAGGGTGAGATAGAACCTTCTAAAAAATTATTAATAGTATTTGATTACTATTCTGTACCATCCAATGATAATGGTGATGTATTTACAGTATTAAGTTATTCTGATAGGGATAGATTTGCAACTGATATTCCAACCATTGGTCCAAGATCTGTAAGAGCTTCAGATACTTTAGATTTTAGACCAAGAGTACCAGTATTTTCTGGATCTAGTTCATCACCATTTGATTTTTCTTCAAGAAACTTTACTATCGAACCAAAATTAATTCTTTCACCAAATGAAAGTTCGTTAGTAGGATATAATAATTATCTACCAAGAATTGATAAATTATATCTCGATAAATTTGGTAAATTTATTCTTGAAAAAGGAATATCATCAAAAGATCCTAAGGAACCAAATAAAAATGATGCTGTAATGGAAATTGCAACCATCAAGTTGCCACCATATCTTTATAATCCATCAGATGCTATTATCTCGTTGGTAGATAATAGAAGATATACAATGAGAGATATTGGATTAATTGAGGATAGAGTTCAAAATTTAGAAAGAGTTACTTCATTATCATTACTTGAAATTAACACACAAACTCTTCAAATTCAAGATTCTGAAGGCAGAAATAGATTTAAGAGTGGATTTTTTGTTGACGACTTTAAAAATTATGCATTGATCAACAAACAATTATCAAATATCAGAGTCAATACTGCAGCAAATGAACTGACACCAATTACTAGTAGAAATTCACTCAAATCTCAAATTGCACCAGCAACAGCAGATATTGATGAAGATTTGGATTTATCGGAAAACTTTGAATTATTAGATCCAAATGTACAAAAAACAGGAAATGCTGTAACTTTAAAATATGAATCTATTGGATGGATAGAGCAAGCATTTGCCACAACAGTTGAAAATGTGAACCCATTCAATGTTATTGTTTATAGTGGAGATCTCAAATTAAGTCCAGAAATTGATACTTGGGTAAGAACTGTTCAACTTCCTGATAAAAATGTCAGTATAACACTCAATTCTACAAGAGCACTTGAAAGAAATCTAGTAAGCAATGCCTTTGTTACACTAACTCCTATTCAAACTACAAGCACTAGTGTAGTTAGTCTTCCTGAAATATTTGGTCAAGGAAATTGGACTGAATCCAGCATCTCTACATCAGAATCTTCATCAACTGCTACTAGTACTACATCCAATACAACACAAAGTATTGATTATGATACAACAAGTAATACGGATACTACTATTAGAAATATTTTAGTATCATCATCCAATGAAACGTTTATGAGATCCAGGAATACACAATTCTCTGCATCCAATCTCAAACCAGGAACACAATTTTATCAATTCCTCGATGGAAATAGTGGTGTTGATTTTATTCCTAAACTGGTCGAGATAGCAAATGATTCTACATTATCAAATTATGGTGCTTCTGGATCATTTACAGTTGGCGAGACTGTGATTGGAACATCTAATGGCAATAATTTAATTTCATTTAGAATTGCAACTCCAAATCATAAGTATGGGACATTTAATTCACCATCTACAACATATACAACGAATCCATATGTTAAGGGTGAATCCATACCATCCACATATAGTCAATCATCAAAAATTTTGAATATTGACACAATTTCACTATCAGAAGAAGCTCAGGGAAAATATTCCGGATATTTGATTAAAGGTATGAGACTGGTTGGACAGACCAGTCGTGCAGTTGCCTATGTAAAGGATTTGAGATTAATCTCAGATAATTATGGAGATTTGATTGGTGCATTCTATTTAAAAGATCCAAATGCAAACCCAACTCCAACAGTTAGAATTAATACGGGAACTAAGACATTTAAATTGACATCAAGTTCAACAAATGATCTAGGTCTTCCTGGCAGTAATTCAATTTCATCTGCAGAAACAAATTATAATTCAGATGGAACTCTTGAGCAATGGGAGAATACTGTTACTGCAACTACAAGCAATTTAACAACACAAACAGTAACTAACTTAACAACAAATACAACACAATCAGTTACGACAATAAATACACACACAGAAATTACAGAACAAAGGTTTGTTGACCCACTTGCACAATCATTTGTTGTTGGTGGTAATGTAGAGGCACCTTCACCAAATTCTTCAAATGATGATGTAAATGGTGCGTTCTTAACTGCGGTTGATTTATTCTTCGCAAGTAAGGATAGTGGTAATGCTACAGTAAAAGTTGAAATAAGAACTGTTGAACTGGGAACACCTACAAGAATTGTTATTGGAAAATCAGTAACATTAAGACCAGATCAAGTCAATGTCTCTAATAATGGAGAAACTGCAACTAAAGTTACTTTTGATGAACCAATTTATTTACCGCCCGGAAGAGAGTATGCTATCGTAATTATTTCTGAAACTAGTGATCAATATGAACTTTGGACTGCGGTTATGGGTGAAAAGACTGTAAATACACAGTCACTTCCAGAAGCTGATAGTGTTACTTATTCTAAACAGTTCTCTATGGGTAGTCTGTTTAAATCTCAAAATGGTTCCATATGGACTGCAAATCAATATCAAGATCTTAAGTTTAAACTTTATAAGGCAAAATTTACACAATCCACAGGAACGGCATTTTTCTACAATCCAACATTGGATGAAAGTAATGGATACGTTCAGAGATTGGGCAATAATCCATTAACAACTTTACCAAAAACACTTACTATTGGAATTACTACAACAACAAATGCATTAGTGATTGCCGATTTATCTAAGGGTAGAAAGATTGTTGGATCACAACCTTACGTTTATGGATATATTGTTGGAACAGGAAGTTCCGTATCATCGGTAGCACTTACCGCTGGTGGAAGTAATTATCCAAATACTGATACAAATGTATCAACTTATAATATTACTGGAAGTGGTTCTGGTCTTATATTGAGTATCACAGCAACCAATGGTGCAATTACCGGAATATCAACTGTAAATCCAGGAAATGGATATGCTATTGGTGATGTAGTTGGTATTGTAACTTCTTCAGTCTCATCAAACACTGGAAAGGATGCAAGAATTACTATCAGTACAATTGGAAATAGTCTCGATACATTATATCTATCAAATGTTCAGGGGCAGAAAGAATCGTTTGTTGTTGGTGCAGGATTGAGTTACTACAATAATTCAAACGTACTAGTATCTCTTGCAAGTACTTTTATTAGAAGTTCTTCAGGTTCTGGAGACCAATATTCCGGAAACTTTATAAGAGTTGATCATTTTAATCATGGAATGTATGGAAATACTAATAAACTTTCTATTAGAGATGCTCGATCCAGCACAGCACCAACTACTCTTTCTACAATATTAACCTCACAAGAAATAGCAACTGTTAGCATTGGAGATACGTCAAATTTTGCAATTTTTGAAGGAATTCGAGTAAATGGTAATAATCCTGGATATATAAAAATTGAGAATGAAATTATTGCATATAATGATGTTGGAAACGGAACTTTAACAATTGCTTCCAGTGGAAGAGGAATTGATTCGACAATTGTAGTTCCACATGATATCAATAGTGTGGTATACAAGTATGAATTAAATGGTGTTTCTTTAAGAAGAATTAATAAAACTCACGATATTAGTGATGTAAATATAGGATTGGATAGGTACTATATTGAAATTGATAGAACCACAAATGGAGTAAATAGAAGTGCTGACGGATCCCCCGCAGGAATGCCCCAACTGCAATTTACTTCAGAATCAACATTAGGAGGTTCTAAAGTCCTTGCAAGTGAAAATATTCTTTATAGTTCTATAGTACCGACATATGATCTCATTACTCCGGGATCTTCTACATCTGTTTCATCTTTCATTAGAACAGTTTCCGGAACAAGTGTAAGCGGAAATGAGACTTCATTCTTGGATAATAGAATTGAACCAATTCAGTTGAATGCATTAAATACCCTGAGAAGCGTGAGACTTGTATGCTCCAAAGAAAATGAAACTGAATATCTTAATAATTTAGATAGAAATAAATCATTTACTACTGGAATAACACTCAATACTTCGGATAGTAATCTATCTCCAATTATTTACTTAAATACTGCTTTTACTGAATTTATTTCTAGTCGCTTAAATAATCCTATTTCAGATTATGCATCAGATGGTAGAGTTAATTCAATATTAAATGATCCACATGCTGCAGTATATGTCTCAAATACTGTAAACTTGGCACAACCATCTACTACACTAAAAGTTATTTTATCAGCATATCGCCATTCTTCTGCTGATTTTAGAGTTCTTTATAGTTTAATTAGACCAGATTCGAGTGAAGTTGATCAATCATTTGAATTATTCCCTGGATATGATAATTTGACATATACAACTGAGGACGGATATGAAGTTTTAGATACATCAAAAAATAGTGGATTACCAGATACTTTTGTATCACCAAGTCTTGATAATCAATTCCTAGAATATCAATTTACTGCCGATAATTTGGGATTATTTAGCGGATATACTATTAAAATTGTAATGTCTGGAACTAATCAGGCATATCCACCAAGAATCAAAGAACTTAGAACACTTGCAGTAAGATGATAAGAGTAGAGGGGCATCAGAATCTATACAGAGATGAATGGTCAGGAGCAATTGTAAATTGTGATTCCACTGCATATAATCAATATTTAAGTTCATTATCTATCAGAGATTCTCAAAAAAGAGAATTGAGTGAAATGAGGAAGGATATTGATGAAATTAAATCTATTCTTAAGGAGTTATTAAATGGATCCAAATAATATTGAATTGGAAAGTATTAATAAATTATTTGAATATGAAAAACATGCTAGAGTAATAGATCAACTAAATGAAGATGAATTAAAAATATTTGCAAAATTATACTGCAAATTATACCTAAAACAACAAGAAGTAGTGTCTACTCTTGCTTCTCTGTAGATATAAATAATAAGTAGATGTTGAAATTGGTTAAATGTCAGCAGTATATGTCACTAATCTAGTAATAAATTCTGGTACAGACTTTAAACAATCTTTCAATCTGCAAAGTACAGATTCAGAATCTCCATTAAATTTAACTGGATATCAAGTTAACGCACAATTTAGAAAATGGTCAGGTAGTTCAACTGCTGTAAGTTTTGCTACTACTATAACTAACCCACCATCTTTAGGTCGTGTATATTTGGAGTTATCCTCACAAGATACAGAATCCATAAAACCAGGAAGATATGTATATGATGTAATACTAACTGATGGATATGATGTTAAGACTAGAGTAATTGAAGGGATGGTTCTTGTGAGGGAGGGAGTTACTCGATAATGTCTGACATAAAAGTAAGAGTTGGCCAACAAAATGCAATTAAAGTACTTGCGAGTCTTTCTGGTGGAGCAGCATTTTCCGAAAATTCCGGAACCTCCGTTAATGTAATTGGTGGAATAGCATCAGTTACACAATTAAATGTTTCTGGTATTACTACTCTTGGAATTACTAGTACCACAAACTTAACATCCCAACAACTTAATGTTTCTGGTATTACTACTCTTGGTGTTACTAGTACCAAAAACTTAACATCCCAACAACTTAATGTTTCTGGTATTACTACTCTTGGTGTTACTAGTACCACAAACTTAACTTCACAACAGTTAAATGTTTCTGGTATCAGTACTTTAGGTGTTACATCAACAACTAATTTAACATCACAACAACTTAATGTTAGTGGTATATCAACATTTGTTGGAGTAGCAACTTTCAGAAATGATGTTTATATTGATGGTGATCTTTATATAAGAGAT
>Ga0209299_1000235_pt1 | contig 31035 bp, 31 predicted proteins | sample S_140806_MF_Meta_FD_187326 | JGI IMG/M metagenome (GOLD analysis project Ga0209299, IMG submission 187326) | Freshwater microbial communities from Lake Simoncouche, Canada to study carbon cycling - S_140806_MF_MetaG (SPAdes) (version 2) | ecosystem: Environmental > Aquatic > Freshwater > Lake ...
GGGGTGATGCCGTCACTGCTGCCCGATCCCTGAATCAGCAGCACAGAGCACTGCTTCTTGATCGCTCAGCGATGAGCTGTCAGGCATGCAGTCCCGCGGGGGACGTCCCGACCCCTGAACACATACGATCGTGCATAGTTGAGGTGCATTTGAACCTCCGGATTGACTAGCCGTTATTCCATCCGGCTTGCCCTCTGATCATGGAATTCGGGCCTCGGGCGTTACGCCGCGCCAAGGGACGCGGCCTATCGGCGAATGGAACTCCTCGATACAGAGCTGTCCGTTATCTCCCCCCTTGGAACGTTTGCAGCGTTGATGAGTTGAAGCAGCCAGCAAATGCCCTTGGAAGGCATTCTGCGGGTTCACAGATGAGCAGCACCCATCGGCAAAAATCTCATAGGTCTCTGAATCCACCTCCATCTGGGGCAGAGCAGTGATGTTGCGCATCTCCCCTTTGCCGATACCCCGGGTGTGCGTCACCGGCACACGGGCCGGCCGTGCACCGGGCCTGGGGTGGGAATCGAGGCATTGGCATCGCCCATCTGGGCCCACACGATCGAGCCTCCTTTGAGCACCAGCTCCGGCTTGACGCCGAAGAAGCCAGGCTTCCAGCGCACCAGATCCGCCAATCTGCCCACCTCCACCGACCCCACCTGGCTGTCGATGCCGTGGGCGATGGCCGGGGTGAGCAGCACCATCTTGGGCGTGTCGGTCCAGGGGGCGAGTTCACGCAAGGTCCGCAGCAACTGGGAGGCGTCGTTGTCGATCGGGGTGACGGCCCGGCCGTTGAACAGGCTGGGGAAGCAGCACTTCATCTCCCGGCAGTTCTCGAGGAAGTGGGCCATCCCAGAGGGGCAGCGGAGGTTGTCCTCCAGCACCCGCCAGGTGCCGGCGCCATCGCGCACCAGATCAAAGCCGGAAATGTGCCACCAGCGGTCGATCGTTTCGAGCCGCTGGATCAGGCCCTGCTCCAGCCGTTGCCACTCGCTGGCGGTGATCAGCCTGGGCAGGGGATCGAAGGGGAGGATGCGCAGGCCTGCGCGGGGCTGTTCGGCGGCGCTGAACCTCTCGTCGTAGCCCCTGGCTGGGGCGGTATTGCGTGAACATGCTCACCTGGGAGCACGGGAGATCCTGATGAACGAGCTTCCCTTGTCCTGGTGGCGTCCGTTACGGACCACGTCCCCGACGGCACCAGGCAGGAGGCTTAGCAGAGCCGCACGACACCTTCTTCTGTCAGCATTTCGCGACATTGGCCCATTCCGGGGCCCCGCCCAGATGGACCTTCATTTTCTGCATAGAGTGAAATGAATATTTTGGGTTTCCAGTTGATGAAATTTCAGTCCCTCCTGATCGCTGGCGGCATCGCTATGGTTGCAGCCGCCGCCCCTGCCCACGCGGTCATGGCCACCCAGACCGTCGGCCCGGTTTCATTCAGCACTTCAGGCACAGCGGCAAGCACCTCCACCACCCCAACAAGCTTCCCGGGTTTTAACACAAGTTTAGGCACCTTAACTGGAGTTAAAATAACGAATGCTGCAGGCAATGCCTTCGTCGGCACATTTTCTGGAAATGGAGCCATTGGCAACCTTTTCGGCAGCACTGTCCGCACCTACACATTAACTGCATTTCCCACCTTTTCTTTCTCCAATTCTTTTAATGTTGCCGGCACTCCAGCCCCTGTAACTATTTCTCCCAACTCACTTCCGCCTAATGCTTTAACGGCGCTCAGCGGTAATTACAGCGGTACCACCACTTCAGTGTCAACCAATACACCCATTCTCAAAAGCTATTTTAGCGGCACTCCTACAATCAGTTCTTATGTAACCAACTATACATTCACTTCTTCGCCGACGGGTGGTTTATCTACGGTTGAACCTGAAGGTGCCACTTGGGCTACTTTTAGTGGCAATATCTGGCTCACCTATGAATACGATGCCGCTCCTGCCGCTCAAACCCCCGGCCCTCTTCCTCTGCTGGGGGCAGGAGCGGCGTTTCTGTTCTCTCGCAAGCTCCGTCGTCGCATCCAATCATCTGCTGCTTAAGTGTTTTGATTGGTAATCATTTCCGACCCTTTCGCATGAAAGGGTTTTTTTATGCATTATTGCTCCGCATCCTCTTCGAGGCGGAGCTCACTTTTCTATCCGTGGCATATCAGGCCGGGGTCGTGTCTATGGCACTGATTCAAACAACATCGGCTTCTTGAGGTTCAAGATCACTATCGCTGATCCAAGTGAGTATTTTTTTGATGAAGTCAAACTAGGGGACACTTCTAGTGAGACCCTGGAAAATCCAGCCGATCCACACGACCATTCACCTGTGATCACAGGGATGGACTGGGTTGAGACGCGGCCAGACGTTGGGCCACCGCTGCGCGAAAGGCTTCGTCTATGAGATCAAAGTTTACATCGGCGTGGATGAGGAATCCCGACTCATCCACTCGGTAGAAACCATTGCCGCGCCAAAGTTGAGCATCCGTTTCGCGTGATGTAGACGAAGTCGGCCGGAGGCCATGGCGTCAGTTCGGCCTTCAGAAGACCCGGCTCCTGGGCAAGATCAAGAATCGCTGCAAGGCCAATGCTGTTGCTGCCCTTGCGAACCTGTTCATGGTCCGGCATCAAGTTCTGTGTAGGAGACGAAGCGGGTAGTGTTGTACTCATTTGGGCTCCAAATGCACCATGATGGTGGAAGGAAAAAGAAGCAAATATGCTGAATTCAGGCCGCTCATTTGTAAGGCCCAATAAAGTTTAGCCAAGGATCCTTTGCCTTATCATCCGCTATGGCCTGGCCCGATCCAGAAGTGCGGCCCGAATACGGCAATAAATTCAGCTTGATTTTAAGCGATATAGCAATTGGATTATTTGCTTTCTATGTGGCCTTCGTTGTCGCCGATATCCTGCCAATTCGAGTCCTGGATCCACTTTGGATGATTACCCTGGCCGGCACATTGTGCAATACCTCAACCATTGCCCTTGCTGGGTTGGCATTTTTACATTTGGCTGCTGGCCTTAGTCCTTCCAGCGGGCCGACTGCGGCAAGGCGCCTATGGTGCTCTCGGCTTGCTGCATGGGCTGCCATAGGCTTCTTGATGTTGCTTCCTTTGATTGGCTATGCAAATTGGAGGGGGATTTCAAATATTAGAATTGCAAATCATAGAAATATTGCCGTCATCAACAAGAAAGCTGCCGAGATTACCTATCAAATTCTCCAGGCTTCTACGCCTAGGGACCTTCAAGGGAGGATGGCTAAAGTTCAGGGGCCAGTCCTTCCCAGTGAATCCCTCGTTCTGCCCTTGGAGAATCTGAAGAAGCAATCCCTGGCATCGGTCAAGCAGTCTGTGAAGGTTTTTGAAAATCAAGCAGTGGGACCTTTTGCTGAAGCCTATATGCCCATTTATAAGCAAAGCCTTCGCGCAGCAGCACTCGCTTTCGTCGCGGCATTCAGCTTTGCTGCTGGCGCCTGGAATCCCAGAACAAACACCACGCTTCTCCATTCAATTATTTCGCTTTTTAAGTCCGCCTGTTTGAAGTCGAGATCAGTCTTGAGGATTTTCGCTGAAAAACTCAAACAATTCAAGCGCTCGATGGCAGCGCGAACCAACCAAGCAGAGGCCCGTGAAGGCTTGAAGCTAATGAAGGATAATCAGCGAAAAATCCATCTGCAGCGGGAGAAAGAAATAAGAAGAAACGATGCTCAGTTTCGCAAGCTGCGTGAACGCTTGAAGAGTCACGCCGAGCAGAAAGCCAAGCGCAAGGATCGGGAGCGTTGATCTTGCGGGCCTTGAGCAGCTTTCTTATTGGCTGCTCCATATCGAGTACTCGGCTTTCCCGCTGAGGTTTTGGCTGTTCCTGCTGGCCTACAGCAGGAAATAACGCTGCGCCATCGGCAGCACCTCCGCAGGCTCACAGGTGAGCAGTTCGCCGTCGGCGAACACCTCATAGGTCTGGGGGTCCACCTCCACCTTGGGAAGGGCGCCGTTGTTGCGCATTGAGGTCTTGCCGATGGCGCGGGTGTTCACCACCGGCACGCAGGTCCGCTTCAGCCCGAGGTTGCGGGGTAGGTCGGCATCGAGGGCCGCTTGGCTCACGAAGGTGAGGCAGCTAGGAGCCAGCGCTGCTCCGAAGGCCGCGAACATCGGCCGGCCATGCACCGGGCCTGGGGTGGGAATCGAGGCATTGGCATCGCCCATCTGGGCCCACACGATCGAGCCTCCTTTGAGCACCAGCTCCGGCTTGACGCCGAAGAAGCCCGGCTTCCAGAGCACCAGATCTGCCAATTTGCCCACCTCCACCGACCCCACCTGGCTGTCGATGCCGTGGGCGATGGCCGGGTTGATCGTGACCTTGGCGATGTAGCGCTTCAGGCGCGTGTTGTCGTTGCGGCTGGAATCCTGCGGCAGGCTGCCCCGCTGCACCTTCATCTTATGGGCCGTCTGGAAGGTGCGGATGATCACCTCTCCCACCCGCCCCATCGCCTGGGAATCGCTGGCGATGATGCTGAAGGCACCCAGGTCGTGGAGAATGTCCTCGGCGGCGATCGTTTCGCGGCGGATGCGCGATTCGGCGAAGGCCACATCCTCTGGGATGCGCGGATCGAGGTGGTGGCACACCATCAGCATGTCGAGGTGCTCCTCCAGCGTGTTGCGCGTGTAGGGCCGGGTGGGATTGGTGCTGCTTGGCAGCACGTTGGCCTCCCCGCAGATCTTGATGATGTCTGGCGCGTGGCCGCCGCCGGCCCCCTCGGTGTGGAAGGTGTGGATCGTGCGGCCGCCGATGGCGCGGATCGTGTCCTCCACGAAGCCCGCCTCGTTGAGGGTGTCGGTGTGGATGCACACCTGCACATCAAAGCGATCGGCTACACCCAGGCAGCAGTCGATCGCTGCCGGGGTGGTGCCCCAGTCTTCATGGAGTTTCAGGGCGCAGGCGCCGGCGCGGATCTGTTCCTCCAGCGCCTCCGGGGTGCTGGCATTCCCCTTGCCGAAGAAGCCCAGGTTGATCGGCAGTCCTTCCGCCGCCTGGAGCATGCGGGCTAGGTGGAAGGCGCCGGGGGTGCAGGTGGTGGCATTGGTGCCGGTGGCCGGGCCGGTGCCGCCGCCCATCAGCGTGGTCACGCCACTGGAGAGGGCTGTTTCGATCTGCTGGGGGCAGATGAAGTGGATGTGGGTGTCGATCGCGCCGGCGGTCACGATGTGGCCCTCACCGGCGATCGCCTCGGTGCCCGGGCCCACCACGATGTCCACGCCACTCTGGATATCCGGGTTTCCCGCCTTGCCGATCGCCACGATGCGGCCATCCCGCAGGCCGATGTCGGCCTTCACGATCCCCCACCAGTCGAGGATCAACGCATTGGTGATCACCGTGTCCACGGCGCCGCCGGCCCGGGTGGTCTGGGCCTGGCCCATGCCATCGCGGATCACCTTGCCGCCGCCGAACTTCACCTCATCGCCATACACGGTGTAATCCTTCTCCACCTCCAGGATCAGCTCGGTGTCGGCCAGTCGCAGCCGGTCGCCGGTGGTGGGGCCGTAGGTCTGGGCGTAGGCCTGGCGGGAGATGCGGTAGGGCATGGGCCGGGGGCGTGGGGGGCTGGGGGTGGTGTGCTTAATCCAGCGGGCCGTTGATCAGCCCGTTGAAGCCGAACACTCGGCGGGCGCCGGCGAAGGGCACCAACTGCACCTCGCGGCTGTCGCCGGGTTCGAAGCGGATCGCTGTTCCCGCCGGGATGTCGAGCCGCAGGCCGCGGGCCGCCTCCCGGTTGAAGTTGAGCGCCGGGTTGGCCTCGTGGAAGTGGAAGTGGGAGCCCACCTGCACCGGCCGATCGCCCGTGTTGGCCACCGTGAGGGTGGTGATGGGCCGGCCGGCATTGAGTTCAAGGTCGCCGGGTTCGGGGATGAGTTCGCCGGGGATCAGGGGTGACATGACTGGTGTGGGATCAGCGGATTGGGTCGTGCAGGGTCACCAGCTTGGTGCCATCGGGGAACATCGCCTCGATCTGCACGTCGTGGATCAGCTCCGGCACCCCCTCCATCACCTGGTCGCGGCCCAGCCAGGTGGAGCCCGCCACCATCAGCTCGGCCACCGTGCGGCCATCGCGGGCGCCTTCGAGCACCTGGAAACTGAGCCAGGCCACGGCCTCGGGGTGGTTGAGCTTGAGGCCGCGGTTCAGCCGCCGTTCCGCCAGCAGGGCGGCGGTCACGATCAGGAGCTTGTCCTTTTCTTGGGGGGTGAGGTGCATGCCGGGGGGGGGGCGCTCGCTTGGGCGCGGGGTGGTGCGGGGTTGGAGCAGCCCGGGGCAGTCTGGCAGCGCTAGCTGCGGCCGCCCGTTCATGGGGAACCCCGGTCCTGGCAAACCAGCTTTAGGTGCCAGCTCCCTTTTCAAGGCCCTGTCTCAAGTGTCTGCCCCCCGGACGCCAGCATCGCTGGTAGCGCCTTCGCTGGCAGTGCTATGGAGCCCGGCCAACGGCGCTTCCTGGAACGGCCACACCCGCGGCAGCTGCGGTGGCGCCAGCCCCTGGGCCGCCCGGATCCGGGCCCACAATCGGGTGAACCAGAAACGCGCTGCCGTGCTGGAGCCCCCTCGGTAGCGGGCCACCAGTCCCTGCTCCAGGGCGCCGCAGGCCATGCGGCCCTCCAGTCCCAGCCGATCGGCGCGGCAGGCCTCGATCAGCGCCGCCAGCTCCGCCCCCGCCAGGGCCCGCGGCGCCACCCACACCAGCGAACCCAACACCGGCTGCCCCGCCATGCCGTGGGGTTCCAGCAGCGCGTCCCCCCCCAGCTCCAGCCGGTCCACCAGTTCCCAGCGGCCGCTGCCGGGCTCCCAGCCGCCGCCGGGCTCCTGGCGGCGGATCTCCAGCAGCGAGCGCCAGCGACCCGCTCCGAGGCTTTCGCCCGCAGCCGTGCGACCCAACCGCACCACCTCCGCCCCCAGCCAGCCAGACCCCGGCGCCAAACTCACCCGCACCTGTTGCTCGTAGAGCCCATCGCCATAGAGCACCAACTCCTGGGGCAGCCACTCCAGGTCGGCGTGGGCTTGGAGCTTGAAATCCAGCTGCACGCAGGCCCAGGCGCCCTGTGGGCTGCGGCGGGAGCGGCCGACCGTGCCGTAGACCTTCTGGGCCGCCACGCTGGTGAGCAGAACCCGGCTGCCCGGTTCGAGCTCGGCCCTGAGCAGCAGCTGGTCGCCCCCCACCAGGCCACCGGCGGTGTGGAGAATCGGCAGTTCACAGCGGCCATCGGCACGCGCGAAGGCTCGCTGGATCTTGAACGGTGCCGTGGCGCCGCCCTGGTGCCGGGTGCGTCCGTCGCTGCACTGGAAGCGCAGCTCGGCGCTAGCTCGCCAGGAGTCGGGGGTGTCCTGCATCGGGCGGCGAGGGCCGGACAACCGCCACACTCTGAACGGCGATCGGCAAAGGAGGCCTGGACAGCCATGCAACAGACCCGTTCCAGTCCCCTGCTGCTCAGTCGCAGGAACCTGTCGCCGCCCGGCGGCGCCGCGATCAGCGCCGCCCTCAGCCTGCCGCTCAGCGCCGAGCAGCGCACCCGCCTACGGGGCAGGCGGGTGAGCGGTTGCGGCCTGGAGTTGGTGTTGCAGCTGCCCCGCGGTGAGGCCCTGCAGCCCGGCGAATGGCTGGCTGGGGCAAGCGGCGAGGCGACGGTGCGGGTGGAGGCGGCGCCGGAGCGGCTGTTGCTGGTGCGCAGCGCCGATCCCCTGAAGCTGCTGCGGGCCGCTTATCACCTCGGCAACCGCCATGTGGCGCTCCAGCTCCGTCCCCAGGAGTTGCGCCTGCTCGCCGATCCGGTGTTGGCGGATCTGTTGGAGCGGTTGGGTCTGCAGCTGGAGCGGCGTCTGGAGCCCTTTTTGCCGGAGGCCGGCGCCTATGCCAGCGGCCATCACCAGCAAGGGCACCAGCAAGGGCACCAGCATGGGGCCGGCGATCCCGACCACCACCGCCACGCTGATGGCGCCGGCGCGAACCCAGCAGCCGGCGCCAACCCATGAACGGCCGCCGGCTCCATCTGCTGCAGCTGGTCAGCCCCGCCCTGCCGGTGGGAGGGTTTAGCTATGCCGAGGGCCTGGAGGTGCTGGTGCAGGGCGGCGAATTGCGGGATGCTGAGGCCGTGGCCGCCTGGCTGGCGGCGGAACTGCGCTGCGGTGCGCTCACGATCGAGGCCGCCGCCCTTCGCCCCCTGGGCGAGGCGATGGCAACCTGGCGGCAGGGGGAGGATTCCCAGGCCTTTGGGGCCGTGGCCGACCTGGATGGCTGGCTGCTGGCCCAGCGGGAGGCGGTAGAAATGCGCGCCCAGCAACGCCAGATGGGGCAATCGCTGCTGCAGCTGCTGGCCGAGCTGGGCTGGCCCCTGCCCCGAATGGCCGGCCGGCCGGAGCCCCGCTTGGCCTGGCCAGCGGCCTGGGCCTGGGCCGGTCTGTGCCTGGAACTCGATCCCCTGGAGCTGGTGGAAGCCTTCCTGTTCAGCTGGGTGGCGAATCAGCTCAGCGCTGCGGTGCGCTTGGTGCCGCTTGGCTCCACCCAGGCCCAGCGGCTCCAACTGGCGCTGGCGCCCCTGATCGAGCAGCGGGCCCTGGCGCTGCTGGCGGCCGAGCCGCGACAACTGGCGAGCGGCGGCGTTGGCGCCGGATTGGCCCAACTGGGCCACGCCGAGCTCTACTCCCGTTTGTTTCGCAGTTGAGCCCCAGCTTCTAGGCTGCGTCAATCCAGGGGTTTGGCCGATGAGTCGCCTGCGGGTGGGGGTGGCCGGGCCGGTGGGTTCCGGCAAAACGGCGCTGGTGGAGGCGCTTTGCCGGCGGCTGCGACAGCGCTTGCAGCTGGCCGTGGTCACCAACGACATCTATACCCAGGAAGATGCCGAGTATCTGACCCGGGTCGGGGCCCTGTCCCCGGAACGCATCCGCGGTGTGGAAACCGGCGGTTGCCCCCACACTGCGATCCGGGAGGATTGCTCCATCAACCGAGCTGCGGTTGAGGAATTGGAGCTGGCCTTCCCCGATCTCGATCTGGTGCTGGTCGAAAGCGGTGGCGACAATCTGGCCGCCAGTTTCAGTCCGGAGCTGGTGGATTTATGCATCTACGTGATTGATGTGGCCGCTGGCGACAAAATTCCGCGCAAGGGGGGGCCGGGCATCACCCGTTCCGATCTGCTCGTGATCAACAAGATCGACCTGGCGCCGATGGTGGGGGCCAGCTTGGCGGTGATGGAGCGGGACACCGAGCGGATGCGCCAGGGGCGCCCCTGGTGCTTCACCAACCTGCAGAGCGGCGAGGGTTTGGTGAAGGTGGAAAACTTTCTGTATCAACAGCTACCGAACTGAGGATTTCCTGGTTCGTGCCGATTCCTTTTTGCTCAAATCCCGACTCTTGGCCGGAAATTTAGTACCAACCGCTACATGGGTGAAACTTGGCCTTGCGTACTTTAAATAGGCCGAGCCTTTTGCGGCATCACCCTTCCCCCATACGTCGAATCATGGTTCGTGGTTTTTCCAGGCGATTCGCCTCCGGTGTCGCTGCGGGAGCGATGTCATTGTCGTTAGCAGCTTGCGGCGGTGGCGGTGGCGGTGACGCCGGTGGCAGCTTCGATGGCGGCGAGATCAAAGTTGGCATCCTCCACTCGCTGAGTGGCACCATGGCGATTTCCGAAACCACCCTCAAGGAGGTGGAGGAAATGGCAATCAAAGAGATCAATGATGCCGGTGGCGTCAACGTAGCTGGCAAGAAGTACAAAATTTCCGCCATTTCAGAAGACGGTGCTTCCGACTGGCCCACCTTTGCTGAGAAGTCCCAGAAGCTGATTGAATCCGACAAAGTAGCCGTCGTGTTTGGCGGTTGGACCTCCGCCAGTCGTAAGGCGATGATGCCGGTGTTCGAATCGAAGAACCATATGCTGTTCTATCCGATTCAGTACGAAGGCCAGGAATGCTCTAGGAACATCTTCTACACCGGTGCCGTTCCCAACCAACAGGCCGAGCCTGCCGTGGACTGGCTGATGAAGCAGTACGCTCCTAAGTTCGGCAAGAAAGTTTATCTTGTCGGCTCTGATTACGTGTATCCCCGCACGGCAAACACGATCATCAAAGAGCAGATGAAAGCCCTAGGCGGTGAAACCGTCGGCGAAGATTACATCCCCCTTGGTAACACCGAGGTGGCTCCGATCATTGCCAAGATCAAGAAAGCCTTCCCGAATGGCGGCATTATTATCAACACCTTGAATGGTGACTCCAACGTCGCCTTGTTCAAGCAGTTCAAGGCCGCAGGCATTGATCCTGCCAAGTTCCCGATCATGTCCTTCTCGATCGCAGAGGAGGAAATCCGCCAGATTGGTCCTGAGTACACCAACGGTACCTTTGCCGCTTGGAACTTCTTTATGAGCCTGGATACCCCGGCTTCCAAGAAGTTCACTTCCGACTTCCAGGCTCTGTATGGCAAGGATCGGGTCACAGGCGACCCGGCTGAATCTGCCTACAACATGGTGTATCTCTGGAAGGCTGCCGTTGAGAAGGCAGGCACCTTCGAAGATCTCGACAAGGTTCGCTCCGCCATGATTGGCATCAAGTTTGCCGCTCCTCAAGGCGAAATCGAGATGTTCCCCAATCACCACACCTCCGAGCGAGTGTTGATTGGCGAAGCCCAGACTGATGGCCAATTCAAGATCCTCTCCGACAGTGTCAAGGCGATCGCACCGATCCCCTGGAACCAGTTCGTTCCCGAGACTAAGGGTTATACCTGCGATTGGACCAAAGACCGTCCTGACGCAGGCAAGTTCAGGATGTGATTGGGTTAAGGGTGGCTTGGCTTTAAGCCACCCTCTGCCTGCAAGCATGATCTCCTGATTGCCCAACCGCTGGCAGCTTCGATCCGGCTTCCACCGGATCTTTTTTATCCATTGACAAGTATTCCGGTGGAACTCTTTTTTTCTCAGATCCTGGATGGTCTCAGCATTGCTTCGGTCTTGCTCTTGGCGGCTACGGGTCTAGCGATTGTCTTCGGTTTAATGGGTGTGATCAATCTCGCCCACGGCGAGTTTATGATGCTCGGCGCCTATGTGACCTTTGTGGTTCAAAATCTTTTCAAGCCGATGGGGGGGATCCTGTTTGAGCTTTACTTTCCAGTCGCCCTAGTCCTGTCGTTCATTGTGACTGCTCTGATTGGGGTTTTAATGGAGAGAACCCTGATCCGAAAGTTGTACGGCCGTCCCCTAGAAACTCTGTTGGCAACCTGGGGCGTGAGCTTGATCCTGATCCAGCTGGTTCGCAGTGTGTCCACCGCCATGATGCTGGGCATTCTGCTTGCCATTGCTTTGGGATGGATCGGCTCCCGTTTTCTCAAGCTCAAGTTCACAGACAAACCCTTTCTGCCTTACATCAGTGGCCTGTATTGGCTGCTGGCCTCATTGATTGGGATCGCGGGCGCCAATTTCTTGTCTTCGATCCGTCCGCTTGCAAGCACCTGGTTTGGACCCCGCAATATCGATGTCACAGCTCCCAAATGGTTGCAAGGTAGCTGGGGAAAGATCGGTGATATCGGCTTGCCTGGCATCCGAATTTTCATCATACTGTTGTCTGCAGTTCTGTTACTCGCCACGATCTGGTTCTTAAGCAAAAGCGTTTGGGGTCTCCGCATGCGAGCTGTGACTCAAAATCGCCAGATGAGCAATTGCTTGGGCATTCCCACCGATCGGGTTGATAGCTTCACCTTTGGTCTGGGCTCGGGGCTGGCCGGCGTTGCTGGTTGTGCGATTACCCTGCTCGGTTCAGTTGGGCCGAATTTGGGGGCTGCCTATATTGTTTCATGCTTCATGGTGATTGTTCTGGGTGGAGTAGGCAACCTTACGGGAACGGTTCTTGCTTCCCTGCTACTCGGAATTATTCAGTCGGTGATTGGTTCCGGCTCATTGTTGACGGTTTTTCCGAATCTTCCACCTGCAGTCAGCGGTGTAGTCGAGTTCTTTGCCACAACCAGTATGTCCTTGGTGCTGGTGTTTATTTTTATCATCGCCTTTCTACAGTTTCGCCCCAACGGCATGTTCCCCCAGAAAGGACGTTCTGTTGACGCTTGAATCTAAGACTTGAATCTGATGTCTTAATCCGATGTTGGAAATAAATATTTAAATCCGCTGGCTTTGATATCTGGATTCCAATCCTTTTTTACGGCCCTTCTCCGAGATCCCAGCCTTGAAACTTTTTCGCCGCCTGCTTCCTTGGATCCTGCTGGCCACGGCACTGTTCATCCTACCGGCCTTCCTTGACGACTTCAGACTAAACCTGTTCGGTCGCTACTTTGCCTTGGCCATCACGGCGCTTGCGATCGACTTGATTTGGGGTTATACAGGTCTCCTCAGCCTTGGCCAAGGCATTTTCTTCGCCCTTGGTGGCTATGGCGTGGCCATGAATCTCATGTTGAACACCAAGAGTGAGGCGGGTGCGAAAGGGATACCCAAGTTTTTTGAAAACTACGGCGTAGAACAGTTGCCCTTTTTCTGGCAACCCTTTTGGTCTGCACCCCTAACCCTGGTGGCGATTTGGCTGGTGCCGGCCATCATTGCAGGCATTGTTGGCTATCTTATTTTTCGAAATAGAATCAAAGGGGTCTACTTTTCAATCATCACCCAGGCCGCGTTGATGGTGTTCTACCATTTCTTTAACGGCCAGCAAAAGCTAATCAATGGCACCAATGGTTTAAAAACCAGCACCACAGAGCTTTTTGGCATGCTTGTTGGCTCCTCAGATATGCAGATCTGGTTCTATCGAATTACCGTTTTGCTGCTGCCAATTGCTTTCTTGATCTGCAGATATTTTACTAGTGGCCGTTTTGGTGATGCTTTGATTGCTATTCGCGATGATGAGCAGCGGCTCCGTTTCACGGGCTACAACCCCGTACCGTTTAAAACGATTGTCTTCATCGTTGCAGGGGCATTGTGTGGCCTCTCTGGTGCCCTTTATACTATTCAATCCGGCATTGTTTCGCCGCAGTACATGACCATCGCCATGTCGATTGAGATGGTGATTTGGGTTGCCGTTGGCGGAAGGGGGACATTAGTGGGCCCGATTATTGGTGCTGTCGTGGTCAACTACCTGCGCAGCCTTGTCAGTGAGGCATTGCCCGAGATGTGGCTTTTTGTCCAGGGTGCGCTGTTTATTTTTGTGGTGGTGCTGATGCCCGATGGTATTTACGGCTGGTTTAGCAAGGGAGGTTTTGCCAAGTTATTAGCCGCATTTGGGTTAGCTCCCCGTACGGCGACATACCCTCAACTTGATCTAGACGAGAATGTACATGCAGAGCCCAAGTCTATAGTACGTGGTCGAGATTGAGGATGTTTAAATCTACCACTACTACTCAACCAGCTTCCGCGTAACCACCTCACTCCCCTGTTCTCATGACTGAACCTCTCCTCGAACTTGATGACGTCAGCGTCAGTTTCGATGGTTTTTATGCGCTCACCGATCTCTCGATTCGCTTGATGCCCGGAGAGCTCCGTTCGATCATCGGTCCCAATGGCGCTGGCAAAACCACCTTTCTGGATGTGATTACAGGCAAGGTACGTCCCACCAAGGGTTCGGTGAATTTTCGGGGCCAATCATTATTGGGCTTATCGGAGCAAAAGATCTCGCGTATTGGTATTGGCCGCAAGTTTCAAACACCGCGCGTATTCGAAAATCTTGATGTGATCCGCAACCTTGAACTTGCGGCATCGCCGCGTAAAAATCCATTTGGTCTGCTTTACGACAAAATCCCCGTAGCGGCAAAGGATGATGTGCAGCGCCTGCTCAATTACATTGGCCTTGAGCCCTTCGCCCGCACCAAGGCCGGAAAGCTCTCCCACGGCCAAAAGCAATGGCTCGCCATCGCCATGCTCGTGGCCCAGTCACCCCAGGTGCTGCTGCTGGATGAACCCGTGGCGGGCTTAACCGATGAGGAGACTTCCCGCACCGCCGATCTGATCAAATCCCTGGCTGGTCAGCATACTGTGGTAGTGATTGAGCATGATATGGAGTTCATTCGTGATCTCAATGCGCCCGTAACGGTCCTGCATCAGGGAAGTGTGCTTACCGAAGGCCGGATTGAGGATGTTAAAAATGATCCCAAGGTGATTGAAGTTTATTTGGGTCAGGCCAAGGACTGATCAATTTGATCTTCCGGTTTGTTGAGATTCATCCATTCCTGATTTCGCCAAGCTTTTCTGCCATGATCACTGCCTCCACCTCCCGGCCTGCGGCCATCACGCCCAAGGCCCTGCTCAAGGTCAATGATTTGAATGTCTATTATGGCGAAAGCCATATTCTTCGCAATGTAGACCTCGTCATCCCGGAGGGTGAAATGGTCTGCCTGATCGGTCGTAATGGCGTGGGCAAAACCACCCTGCTGAAGACCGTCATCGGTTTGTTGCAGCAAAAATCTGGTAGTATTTCCTATCAAGATCACAAGCTTTTGCTTCAGCCTCCCTACCGGCGGGCGCGCCAGGGCATCGGCTACGTTTCCCAGGGCCGCGACATCATTCCCCAGCTCACGGTGCGCGAGAATCTGCTCTTGGGTATGGAGGCTTTGCCTGGAGGTCTTGCCAAGAATCGTCATATTGACCCGATCGTCTTTGACCTTTTCCCCATCCTTGAGAAGTTCCTGGGTCGCAAGGGTGGTGACCTCAGTGGTGGTCAGCAGCAGCAGTTGGCAATTGCGCGGGCGATGCTAGGGAAACCAAAACTGCTCTTACTCGATGAACCCACCGAAGGGATTCAGCCTTCGATCATCCTCGATATTGAGCGTGCCGTTCAGCGCATCATGAAAGAAACGGGCATCAGCGTGTTGCTTGTTGAGCAGCATCTCCACTTCGTGCGCCAATCTAGCTACTACTATGCAATGCAGCGCGGTAGCATTGTGTCCAGCGGTCCAACTGCGGGACTGTCGGACGCAATTGTTCAAGAATTCCTTACCGTTTGAGTGGATTTGCAGGCGCTGGTTAAGCCCAGCCTCGGAATCAATAAAAAACCTTGGCACTTTAGCGAAGTACCAAGGTTTTTTGATTAGGCCTAATTGATCAGGCTAGATTTTTAGGCTCTCAATGATAGGCTCAAGGCTGGGCTTGCAAGCTGCGTCAGCAACGCGTTCAACAGCCACGGTTCAGCATCCAGGGGCGGGCGCCTTTGGCATCCTTGAGCCTGGGCTTGGCTTCTGGACTTCCCACCATCTTGCTCACCATTCGCGGTTCGCTGGCTTGCTGTTTTAACCGTAGGGGGCCCGAGAGGGTCATTGGCGGTGAAAAGATACGCTTGCCGGCATCACCACAGCTGGGACAATCAGTGTTGCTGCTGCGTTCGTTGATTGAGCGCCACACCTCGTAGTTGTCACAACCACTGGGACAGCTGAATTCATAAACAGGCATGCTTGGCTGCGGGAGAGGATGAACTTAGGGCCATAGCCCGGCCCCCCAGGCAAGGAAGCTGGGGGGCCGAAGCATGATGATGGATAAGCTTTACTTGGGTAAAATATCTTGATCGAAGATGCTGGTGGGAATCGCTAACGTAGCGCAGGCATTGGGGATATCAACGATCCCGCTGATTCGACCTTCCACCGGGGCACAGCTTAGGAGCAGGTAGGCTTGCTCGCCGGTGTAGCCAAATTTCTTGAGGTATTCGATTGCATTTAAGCAGGCGCGGCGGTAGGCGATGTGCACATCCAGGTAGAACTGCTTGCCCTCGAATTCGTCAACGGAGATGCCTTCGAATACCAGGTAGTCCTTGAATTGGGGCTCCACCGGGCTGGTCTTGAACATCGGGTTGACCATGCCGTACTTGGCAACGCCTCCCTTGATGATTTCGACGTGCAGATCGAGAAAGCCAGACATCTCGATTGCGCCGCAGAACGAGATCTCGCCATCACCCTGGGAGAAGTGAATATCTCCCATCGAAAGTTTGGCACCCTCCACGTAGACAGGAAAATAGATGCGGGTGCCGCGGGTGAGATTTTTGATGTCGCAGTTGCCACCGTGTTCCCGCGGCGGCACCGTGCGGGCCGCTTCATTGGCTACCCGTTCGAAGTCGGCTCCGCTAAGGCTGCCGAGGATGGCACTGTTGGGGTTGGGCAGGGCCGCCAGCACGGGCTCGCTGCCCGATAATCCGGCCCCGTAGGTGCGCCGATCGGGGGCGGTGTTGACCAGTTCGGTTTCGCGCCGGTTCCACTCCTTCAGCAGCTCCTGGGAAGGGGCGCAGCCAATCAGGCCGGGGTGGGTGATGCCGGCGAAGCGTACCCCCGGAATATGGCGCGACTTGGTGAAGATACCTTCGAAATCCCAGATCGCCTTGGCGGCCTTGGGGAAATGGTCGGTCAGAAAGCCGCCGCCATTGTGTTGGGCGAAGATGCCGGTGAAGCCCCATTCGTCGCCCTGAAGGGCACCAACGTCAAGAATATCCACCACAAGAATGTCACCGGGCTGGGCTCCATTCACCCAGATCGGTCCACTCAGGACATGGACAACTTCAAGGTTGACATCCTCAATGTCCTTGGGATCGTCATTGTTTTTGATCTGGCCATCGGTCCAGTCCTTGCACTCGATCCGAAACACATCTCCTGGGTTGACAGAAGCAACGGCGGGGATGTCAGGGTGCCAGCGGTTGTGCCCAGGCATCTCCTGTTGATCCATGGGCTTGGTCAGGTCAACCTTGAACAGGGTTTTCGGCATCGGGCTGACCCGGCGAGGAACATCCTGATCCAAAGCGACCTATGCGGTGGCCACGGTAACGATTGCTACCGCTGCGGTGGCATGGGTTCATTTCTTTGTCTTGGGGCGATCATCAAAGTCACCGCGTCGACACAGATTATCGCGCAGGCGTGATGTCCATGGGCCCGGATTTGAACCCATTTTTACCTCTTGGGGGCTGTTAAAGTGATATAGAACTTGCCATTGTGTATTGCCGCGCTTACCCTTGCTTTCCTCCGCGGAGCCCAGCGCCTTGCCGTAGAGATTGTCGTAACTCGGCCAATTCGGGAGGTCAGGCATACTGCAAACTGCGTTGACTTCGTATAATTGGGATTTGCCGTTTGCGCCCCTCTGCAGGCGTACGATGCCGTGGTAAAGGCCATTCGGTTCCCCTGGCTTAAATGGTTGGACTAGTTCTAGTCGTTGGGGCCCTACCGCCACCACGATGTCCCCCGGTTTGGCCGTGCTCAGGGGCTTCTCGTCATGGGTATTCCCGCATCCAGCCAGCACCCCAACGAGTCCGAGCAGCGGCAGCAAGTGGCGTGGTGGCAGGGAGGCCCGCCTGGAATCCTGGCTGCGGCTCATCGGGCCGTTCGGGCTCGATGGCGCTCCCTGCTGGCCCGTGGCCAGGGCCATTGTGTTGTCGATCACGGTGGCTTCCCACGTTACCCAGCCCAGATTCTCACCTATGGGAGGCTATTGTTGAAGCTGATGCTGCTGCCCAGGGGAGCAGAATTATGGAGCCTGACAGCAAGACTTGCTGCTTTAATGGGCGGATACGACTCGAATGTGCTCCCGGGCTGCGAGTCCGACTAGATGAGGACTAGCTTGAATAGTTGTTAAGGGTGCTTGCTATAGACATAGTTGCGTTCCCGGGGCTTTAGTGCCTGGCTTCTGTAAGGTTTGCGCTCTCTCTGTTGGGCTTGCGCTAAGCTATTACTTTGCTAGTGCAACTTCTTTGCGGGCTGATGCCAGGCGATATGGCTTGCCGGCTCTTCTCCTGAAACAGCGCCAGCTCCGACCCCGCGCCATTCTCCTGATTTCCCCCTTTCCCATGGCCCCTCACGCCCCTGCCTCGTTTCCGCTGCCATTGCGTTCGCTGCTCGGCCTTGCCTTTTGCGGCGCTGTTACGGCGATGACGGCCGCATCGGCCTCGGCCGGCAGCTGTGAATTCCTCTCGCCGGTGGGTGGGGATGGTGTCTCACCGATCGTCACCAAGACGATCAGCATGGGCAATCCCCTCGGCCGGCCGAACTGGAACACGGACTTCTACGTGACCAAGCCCTACAGCAGCTACAAGCTGTTCTTCACCGCCGATTCCTCGAAGAGCGCCACCTATCCCGTGGAGGCCTACCTCAAGTTCACCGATGGCTCCAACCTGCGGGTCTTCAACGCCAACATCGCTCCTGAGCCCGGCACTGGTGGCGGCAAGGACGTGCCTGCGGTGCCCGGCAAGCAGGTGAGCCAGGTGAACATCAAGGTGGGCTCCGGCGACAACATGGCCGCCACCGGCTTCACCTACCGGGTGTCGGTGCAGGGCTGCCGCTGAGGCCATTCCAGAGCGGAAGGCAGGGGCTACCTGGTGCGGCCCCCCCGCTGCGGTGCTCCGTAGGGTCGAGGGCGTGATCAGGGCCTGGCTTCTTCGAGCAGCTCCCGCCAGAGCTGCTCGGCCTGGCCTGATGAGACCTGTGCCAGGGCGTTGCCATCGCAGCGGTGAATCGGACGGCAGCCCAGGCTGTTGATCAGCACGGCTCCTTCGCATATCTCCAGGTCGCATGGCTCCAGCGGGCCTTCGTCGGCGCGGCCGAGACGCAGGGCGCGGCCCCGCATCACCCCGGGTAGGCAGCCGCTGGCCAGGGGTGGGGTTGTCCAGCGGCCCTGCCTGAGCACCAGCAGGTTGGCGGCGCTGCCGCAGCACAGGTCTCCATGGCTGGAGAGCAGCAGGGCATCGTCGGCGCCGGCGGCGTGGGCTTCCCGCCGGGCCTGCACCTGGGCGGCGTAGGCGAAGCTCTTGCAGCGGCTCAGCCGGCTCGCCGCGTTGCGCCGCTCCTGACGGCTGATCCAGGTGGTCACCGCTTCGAACTGCGGGGCGGTGGCGCTGAGCTGCAGCCAGAAGCGATGGGCTGGAGCGGCTTGCGCCGGGGCGGGCAGATCCAGGCCTCGGCCGCCGCAGCCCCGGCTCCAGTTGAGCCGCAGCGCCCCGGTGCGAATGCCGCTGCGGGCGATGGCCTCCGCCACCAGGGGGAGGATCAGGGTCTGGTCCGGGGGCGGCGCCATCGCCAGCAGCTCAGCCGAGCTGCGCCAGCGCTCGAGGTGGTCTTCCAGCAGCTGGAGCCGGCCCTCCTCGAGCAGCACGGTTTCGAACAGGCCATCGGCCAGCAGTAGGCCCCGGTCGGCCAGGGGCAGGGCCAGTTCGCCGGGATCACCCCACGCACCCTGCGGGAGGGAAGCGGCGGCAGCGGCGCCGGGCTCATCTGCTGCGCTTGCGGCGATCCAGGCGATGGGGGCCTTCATGCCAGGGCCTCCAGCAGCGGCCGGATCTTCCAGCCCATCTCCAGGGCCTCGCCGGCGGGATCGGAATCGGCCACCACCCCACCCCCTGCCTGCACCCGCAGGCGCCGACCCTTCACCATCACGCTGCGGATCAGGATGCTGCTGTCGAAGCTGCCATCGGCGGCCAGGTGGAACAGGGAGCCGCAGTAGGGGCCCCGCGGCACCGGCTCCAGGGCGGCCAGCCGGCGGCAGGCCCGCAGCTTCGGTGCGCCGCTGATCGAGCCGCCCGGCCAGCAGGCCCGCAGTAGGTCGGTGATGCCCTTCCCCGCCGCCAGCTCCCCCGTGACCACCGAGGTGAGATGGTGCACCTGGGCGTAGCTCTCCAGCCCCACCAGCTGGGGCACCTGGATCGAACCGGGCCGGCAGACGCGGCCCAGGTCATTGCGCAGCAGGTCCACGATCATCACGTTCTCGGCCCGGTCCTTCGGATCGCACACCAGCTCCGCCGCGGCATCTGCATCAGCGGTGGGATCGCCATGGCGCGGGCGGGTTCCTTTGATCGGCCGAGTCTCCACGCTCCCGGCCGCATCGCATCGCAGGAAGCGCTCCGGGGAGGCCGACACCACCGCCTCATCCGCCGTGATCGCCAGGCCCGCGAAGGGAGCGGGGCAGTGCCGGCGCAGTCGGCCATGCAGGGCCAGGGGATCCGGTGGTTCCGCCAGGTTGGTTTCGCAGCAGGCGGTGAGGTTGGCCTGGAAGATGTCGCCGGCGGCGATCCAGCCGAGCAGGGTCTCCACCTGGGCCCCATAGCGCTCCGGTGGCGTGTGCCACTGCCAGGCCCCCAGCGGGATGGCCGCCATCGCGGGGTCTGGGGGCCGATCACGGCCACGACCGCCGCCAGGCGGCTCGGTGGGTCGGTCGTTCGGATCGGGTGGGGCTCCGAGGCCATTCAGCCGGGCCGCCATCGCCGCCAACCGATCGGGATCCTCTCCCTCCAGCCAGCAGCGCCGGCTGGAGGGCTCGAAGTGGATCAGCGGATCATGGCGGGCCGCCCACAGGGTGGCCATGTCGCCGGGGCGCCAGTGGTCGGCCGGTTCCACCCAGGCACCGGCCTCGTAGGCCAGCCAACCCAGCCACGGCCCTCCCCGCCGCTCCAGCTCCGCCAGGGCCGCGAAGGGATCGCTGGCACCGGTCTCCCCAGGCAGACCCTCGCAGCGCACCTGCTCGATCGGATCGATGCCCAGCACGGCCCGCTGGCCGAAGGTCGAGCCATCCCCTTCCAGCAACACGAGGCCTTCCCGGCCGCCGTGGCGGGTGAGAGCCCGGGTCAGGCTCCAGGGTTCCCACCAGGGAAGATCAAGGCGGTGGCGCGGTGTGCTCAAGGATCGGAGGGTGTGGGCTCCAGTGGCGGCGCGGCGTTTGCCCCGCGGCTAGCCAGGTCGGGCCGGCCGGCCTCGATGAGCGCGGCATCGCGGATCCGGCAGCTGTCGCACACCCCGCAGGGTTCCGAGCCGCCGCTGTAACAGCTCCAGGTGTCGGCGATCGGCACCCCCAGGCGCAGGGCCTGCCGCACGATCTCGGTCTTGCTCCAGTGAACCAGGGGCGACCAGAGGCGGGTGCCCTCCCCCTGGCGGCCGGCACGGGTGGCGAGGTCGGCGAGGCTTTGAAAGGCTTCGAGGTAGTCGGGGCGGCAGTCGGGGTAGCCCGAGTAATCGATCGCATTCACCCCCAGCACCAGCCGCTGGGCACCGCGGGCCTCCGCCAGGCTGAGGCCGATGGCGATGAACACCGTGTTGCGCCCCGGCACGTAGGTGCTGGGAATCGCACCCTCCACCACGCCGCCCGTGGGCACCGCCAGGTGGGCATCGGTGAGGGAGGAGCCGCCCCAGGCGGCCAGGTTCACGGCCACGGTGTGGTGTTCGGCGAGCCCGAAGGCCCTGGCCAGCCCTGAGGCCGCCTCCAGTTCGCGGCGGTGGCGCTGGCCGTAGTCGAAGGAGAGGCCAATCACCTGGTGGCCCGCTTCCAGGGCCAGGGCGCAGGCGGTGGCGGAGTCGAGGCCCCCGGAGAGCAGGGCCACGGTGGTGGTGGGTTGGGCTGCCATGGGATCAGGCTGGCAGATTCCGGCCCCCTTCCGCCTCGACGCCGGCGTTCCGGCTGATCAAGATGCTGGAGATCCCTTGTCGCCATGCCATGGCTTGCCTGCGTTCCGGTGGAGGTGCCCTGCCGTCCTTCCTTTGCCGATGGGCCGCTCATCGGGCGCCGTCCCCCGGCATCGGGCTGCGGTCCTGGGATCGATGGGCCGGAGGGGCCGGCCTGCTGCTGGCGGGGCTCCTTTCCCTTTCGTCCATCCTCGCCCCGGCTCCGGCCCTGGCCATTCCCCGGCTGGATCTGAAGCCCTATCCCGCCCCGGCCCCCGGGGAGCGCCGCTGGGTGATCCAGCTGAGTGGTCTGCTGCCGCCCAGCCAGGATCTGGCCCTCTCCACCAACCCGGCCGACTGGCGTGTGGAGCTGATCGCCGGCCGCACCCTCGAGCTCGACTGCAACCAGGTGATGTTCTCGGGCCGGATGCGCAGCCAGCCTGTGGCCGGCACCCAGCTGCGGGTGGTGCAGATCAGCCAGGTGAGCCCGCTGGCCTCCACCCGCATGGCCTGCCCCCCCGGCGAGCCGAAGCGGCGGGCCTTTGTGCCGATGGGCGGCAAGCCCTTCGTGGTGCCCTACGACGTAAGCCGCCCGATCGTGCTCTATGCCCCCAAGGATCTGGAGCTGCGCTGGCGCCTCTGGAAGGCCGAGCGGCGGCAGTGGCCGGCCCGGGAGTTCTGAGGTTCCCATCGGCTGCCGGTTCTGGGCCTTGAGCCGGGTGGTCCCTTCGCAGGGGGTCCGGGCGCCGAAGGCCACGATCGCCCGTGACTGGGTCGTCGGGATTGGTTCCGGCGGCCCTGGATCGGCGCTCAGGAAGGGGGAAAGGGTGCAGGGTCAGGGCTCCGTCCATAACCTGGAGCGGTTGCTGGGTTCTGCGGCGATTCCGCCGCGATCGACGCCAACCGGACGCCCGTAGGCGTTCGTCTCTCCCTTTCCGCCGCCAGCCATCGCGTCCCATGCCGTTCCGCCAAGACCGCAGCGATGCCCGCCGCGACGCCCGTTTTGAGGAGCAGGGCCGCCGCGAGCTCCACGACGGGCCCGATGTTTCCGGCGACCGCGACCTGGACCAGCAGCGGTCACCCCGCCGCTCCCGAGGGCTGAGCGGCTGTGTTCCCTGGTTGATGGCGGGTCTGGCCGTGCTGGGGGGTGGCTTCTACTGGGGTTATCAGTTCCGGGCGGCCCAGAAGCTGTCCGCCGATGAGCTCAAGGAGCGGGAACGCCAGGAGCTCCGCACCATGGGCTGGCAGACCAGCGCTGATGGGGTGCTCACCCGCTGGTGCACCGACGACTGCAATCCCCCCAAGCTGTTCGGCGGCGGCATGGCCCGCATCTTCGAGGTGTATTGCAAGGACCGCCCCTGCGGCAACATCCGCGCCACCTTCCGGGTGCTCGATCGCGACGGCAAGGAGGTCGGCACCACCACCGCCAGTAAGGATGGGCTGCAGGGAGAGCGGCTGCGGCTGGTGGTGGTGAGTCCGGAGGCCCAGGCCCAGCGCTTTGAAATCAAGGAGTTCACCGCCCAGGCGATGGTCTATTGAGCCTGCCGGTGCTCACGACCGCGTTCGCGCTGGCGGAGCAGCTCCAGATTGCGATCGCCTACGGCGGGGTCTCCGGCGCGGTGGCCCTGTACAGCCAGCCTGAAGCGCCTGGCTGTACAGGGCCAACGTGCAGCCCACGCTGCAGTTTGTGGACACCGCCTACAAGCTGGTGCAGCGCCTCGAGACCGGCCAGCTCGACTTGATCAGCTGTAAAGCCACGCCATTCCCCGGCTGCGCCGCAGCCTCGGTTCGCGCCTGGGCGTCTCGCTGCCGCCGGCCGGCCCCGACGGCACTCCCGCGCGGCCGATGGGGCGCCTGTTGCTGATCAGCTTGGATCGGAAAAGCCAAACCAAGGCCCATGCGTAGGTTCGCCAGAAACTCTTTCAATCCTTGATGTCTTCCCTGCCTTTCAGGGCCGGCCCCTCTTCGGCCCGCAGGGCGGCTCGTAGCAACCGCACCATGTGGATATCGGGTCCGATAACCACTGTTCACGACGAACACATCTGCCATGTAATTGCTGCGGTGGCGTGAGTTGGCTTTGCAACAAGGAGGTGGTTATCGGACAAATGCAGGAGCGCCGCCGTGGTTCTCGGAAACCATCCAATAAGCGTTCTAAGGATCGATCAAGCCTGCTCCTATCAGCGTTTGTAGAAAGTGCGAGATGACCTACTTTCATTACGCCTTAGAGAAGTGATGGGCCGAACCTTCTCAGATTCGTGATGGCTATTCTTGATACCATTTCTCAAGGGTGGTATCGACGACCAATCGGGAGGTTGGGCTCTCTGTGGAGAGCAGAACTGAGGAGAGCCATTGAAGATGTCACGGGAATCTGCAGTAAGCTTGTTTTGTTCTACCAGTACCAAGCTGGAACGTACTCGTGACCTACAGCTACCTGGAACTAGGCATTTATACCCGAGATACCAAGCGCTACTCGGCAGAGCTGCGATTCAATGCTCCGGCAAATGACGCCGAGGTACGTACAACCAGCAATCAGGCCGTTTTCTTTGATCTGGATCGCTTGCGTCAGTTGGATCTGGATGACGCTGCCTACGGGGCTCTGTTGAGTGAGAATCTGTTTGCAGATTCCGAGTTTCGCACAGCCTTTGCCGAGGCCTGCGCCAGTTCCCATCTGAGCGGCACACCCATCCGCATGAGTCTGTTGATTGGACCAGGTGCACTTGAACTTCATAATCTTCATTGGGAAAGATTGCAGCATCCCATCACCCATGAATGTCTTGCTACAAATCTGAACATCCTGTTTTCACGCTACCTCACCAGCTATGACTGGCGAAAGGTATCCTCCAGTTCAAGACATAGCCTGAAGGCCCTTGTCTTCATTGCCAACCCAGCTGATCTGGAGGAGTATGAACCCAATCGTCGACAGCTAAAAGCCATCAATGTCGCAGAAGAATTGGAGCGTCTACAGGAAGGTTTCGTCGGCTTTGCTCTCGAAATTATCGCATCCCCTGGAGAGGCCACACTGACACGGCTTCTCGATAAATTGCGAGAAGGATTCGACATTCTCTACATTGTCTGCCATGGGGCGCTTATCGCTGGCCAGGGCTATCTCTGGCTGGAAGATGAGCAGGGAAAATCCCACCAGGTGGCGGGCGATGAGCTGACCCAGTGCATAAGGGAACTGACAAACACCCCCAGACTCGTTGTTCTGGCCTCATGTCAGAGCAGTGGATCCGGCGATGATTCCCAGAGCACGGATGGTGGAGCCCTCTCTGCCTTGGGCCCAGGCATTGCATTGGCCGGGGTACCGGCCGTACTAGCGATGCAGGGCAATGTCAGCATGCTCACCATGAAGGAGTTCATGCCCTGCTTTTTCAAGGAACTCCAGCGTGATGGTCAGATAGACCGGGCCGTCGCCGTCGCTCGAGGGAGAATCCGGACCCGTTTGGATTGGTGGTCGCCAACGCTGTTTTTGCGTCTGCGGAGTGGGCGCCTCTGGTACACCCCTGGATTTGGTGACGAGGGCAGCCTGAAGAATTGGCCTGCTCTGTTGCGGAATATCGCGAAAGGTCGTTGCACCCCCATTCTCGGGCCAGGCCTGATGGAATACCTGGTGGGATCGCGCCATAATCTAGCGCGAGACTGGGCTCAGACATATCGCTTTCCCTTGCCTCAATCCAAGGGTGATCTTTCTGAAGTGGCCCAGTATCTGGCCTATGAACAAGATAAACAGTTTCCCCGCGATGAATTGATTCGCTATTTCCAGACCTATCTCCATCGCCACTATCCAGAGGTCAGCAAGCAAGCTCCTGATCCAAACAACATCAGTGCTGTCATGAAAACCGTTTGGGCCAACCAGGTTTCGGAAGAATCCGAGGATCCCTTCGTTGTGCTGTCAGAGCTACCCCTTCCAATCTATGTCACCACAAACGTCAGCAGCATCCTGGAACATGCTCTGATCAAGGCAGGCAAGGCACCAGAGCGGGGAATCTGTCGATGGAAGAAAGACATTGAAATGGAGCCCACCATCTTCGAGAGCGAGCCCGACTACCGCCCCTCAGAGCAGCGACCGCTTGTCTACTATCTTTATGGTCACATTGATGTGCCAGATTCACTTGTGCTGACCCAAGATGACTACTTTGACTTTCTCATTGGCGTCACACAAAACAAAGACCTGGTTCCGCCGTCAGTGCGCAGGGCCCTTGCAGACAGCAGTCTTCTGCTGCTTGGCTATCCCTTTGAAAGCTGGGATTTTCGTGTGTTGTTCCGCTGGTTGATCGACGTTGAAGGCTCGAGTCGTCGTGATCTTTATGCCCATGTCGCTGCCCAGTTTGATCCAGAGGACAGCGAGATCATTGACACCCAGAGAGCGCGTTCCTATTTAAATAGTTACTTCACCCGCAATGCCCATATCAGCATCTACTGGGGGGCACCTCAGTCCTTCCTCTCGGATCTGCGGAAAGAACTCCGTACCAGGGAGAATGCTGCAAAGCCATGAAGAAGAATCCATTCGTAGGACCCCGCTCCTTTGATCGACAGGATGCAGGGTTGTTCTTTGGCAGAGAACGAGAAGCCAGCATCATTGTTGATCTGATGATCGCTGAGCGCGTCGTCTTGCTCTATTCTCCCTCAGGTGCAGGCAAGACGTCACTTCTGCAGGCCGCTGTGATTCCTCTGTTGGAGCAGAACTTCTTCCAGGTTCTGCCCCTCATCAGGGTGAATACATCCCTGACGGGGGGCTCTGCTGGCAATAGATATATCGTCAGTACCATCCTCTCTCTAGAGGAGGGTGTGCCTAAGAAACATCGTCTTGGCCTCGATCAGATCATTCAATTGTCACTACAGGACTACCTGGCTCTTTACAAGAAGCGGGCACAGACCTCAGGATCCGAGACCATCGAGATGGACGAAGAACGTAGTGATCAGGTATTGATCTTCGACCAGTTTGAAGAAATCCTGACGGTTGATCCTGCAGGTATTGAGGAGAAGGCTCTTTTCTTCCGGGAGCTGGGCACTGCTCTCGCCGATACCCATCGCTGGGCCCTCTTTGCAATGCGTGAGGAATTTGAGGCCGGCCTTGACCCCTACAAAAACCTCCTGCCGACCCGGTTGCGAACGCGCTACCGCCTGGAACTGCTCGGAGAGGCGGCCGCCAAGCAGGCGATCCAGTTACCGAGCCAGGCTTCGGGCGTTGCCTTCACCGATGAGGCGGCCAGGAGGATTGTGGATGATCTGCGGCGGATCTCTGTGCAGCTCCCGGACGGCTCACGGGAACAGCGCCTTGGCACAGTTGTCGAACCCGTTCAGCTCCAGGTGGTCTGCCGCCAGCTGTGGGCCGACATCCCAGAGGGTCAGTCGCTGATCGACGCCGAGCGGATCACCTCGCTCAAGGACGTGGATACGGCCTTGGCTGGTTACTACGCCGAACAGGTGCGTGGCGTCGCCGACACGACCATGATCCCGGAGCGCCTGATCCGCCGCTGGTTTGAGAAGAAGCTCATCACCGACTTCAGCACCCGTGGCCAGGTGCTCAAGGAGCCAGCAAGCAGTGCTGGCTTGCAGAATCATGCGATTGATCTCCTCATTGATAGCCACATCGTTCGAGCGGAGCATCGGCTGGATGCCACCTGGTTTGAGCTGGCCCATGATCGACTGATTGAGCCACTCAAGAAGGACAACGCGATCTGGCATGACGCCAACCTGTCCTTGCTGCAGAGGCAGGCTGAGTTCTGGGATCAGCAGCAACGTCCAGAGGGTCTGCTGCTGCAGGGGCAGTCCCTGCTGGATGCCGAAGCCTGGGCGTCAACCCATCCAGGCGATGTGTCTGCCACAGAGAAACAATTTCTCAGCCAGTGCCTCACGGCACAAGCGCGGGGCCGAAGGGAGAAGAGACAAAAAAGGCTGATCCTTGTCCTCACTTTGATCGTGGGCATCGCTGCTCTTGGTGCCTACCGCCTTTGGGTTAATTCAAGGCCTTGGGGAAGGCTCACAAATCTCAGCAGCGGCCGGGTGTACAATCTCAGTAATAACTATGTGATCATTGGCCGGAATAGCCCCAGAGGAGTCAAAGTTGATGTGAGTCTTCTCCCCACTACTGTCTCCCGCATGCACATGCTAATCGATAAAAGCTACAACGCCTTCGATATGCGCAGCCTCTCTGGAACAAGCGTGAATGGAACATGGCTGCGATACGGAGAGTTGGCTACGCTGAAACCCGGGGATATCCTTACCCTTGCAGGAACGGCAGCCTTTCGTTTTCAACCTGTCTCCTACACACCGTGGCAGCTCTTGTCCGCCCCACAAACACCGGCCGGTGTGCCAGAAAATGCGTGGGGTTTATTCATAGAGGACAATCGCCGGGTTGCTTATCCCTTGAAGGCTGAGCGCTACTACCTCAGCCTGAGCAAGGACCAAGTGCTGCAACTCTCTTCCGCAAAACCCACGAATGAGCAGACACTGGCCATAATCCAGCAGGACAAGAAGAGCAAATTGATGTGGCCCTATCTCGCCAGCGATGGCAAGGAGGAGATGTTACATCTCGTCTCCATCATTGCCATGGCGAAAGGCTGGCCGCTTGAAGCGGAGATGAAGATAGGCAGCACCTACGGCTATGCGAGGTGTCCACTTCCATTTGGCGAGCATGTCTCGATCATTCGGTTGAGCCCAAGCTGTATATACGAGGGACGACAAGACTTTCAGGAAACCGATCTTGGCGAGCAAAGCATCATGAATGTCAAATTCATTCTAGGCACTAAAAAGTCATTTAGATTTCATATTCTTCCTGTGCTGAGGAACTTAGAGCCACCGAATCAAAAGTCACATTAGGAGGGCTGAATGCGAACGGCGGGGTCGCCAATAATCACGAAGCTGCGCATATCGTTATTCACGGTCCAGAGCCCTGCCAGATCAGGGGCATCGACCCGTTTGCCAAAGCTTATCTCGCGCAGCTTCTCACTCAGGAGAATGGCAATCTCCGCATGGCGATTGCTGAAATACTCCATAGCCCAACCTACAGGTTGCCCTTTCATCAGTCGGAGCAAGGTATCTTCAAACACAGCTTGCTGGTCCAGCGCCCCGGGCCAACGGAAGGACCAACTGGAGGAGCGCTCAACATGGCTGATCACCGCCAGGGCACCACCCTGGGGATGGCAAAGCAGGGCTTGGGGGAGGCGGGAAATGAAGGCCTGATCCGCAAGCTGCCGTGGTGAATCGTGCGATTCCTGGCCGTAGTCCTCAAAGCGGGGCGTGCCTGCTCCGAAACAGGCAAACAGAAACAGAATCAGCCCACCCACACGCGCCTTGTCCAGATCGTCGGCAGAGACATAGAAGCTGGGCGGAATCGGCCGCTCTCCCCAGGCCAGGGGGCCCGGCCAGTCGCTGCAGAGCAGAGCGCCCTGATGAAGCCTCTGCAACGGATTGCCGCGACGGAAGCCCATCCCATGGCCTGCGGTGAGCACAAGGGCCGGGTTGGAGTCCTTGAGGACGGCCTGCAGATCGGCCTTGGTGCTGTGGCCGTTCGCGCAATGGCGCACCGTCCAATCCGGCAGGCGGGTTCTTAACGCCTCTGCCACCGGCAGGACCAATTCCTCACTGCTGAGAGCTGTTGCTTCATCGTCTGGATTTCTCACACCAAAGAGCACCAGTTGTTTCGACCGGTTAAAGGCACCCTGCTCGGAGCGGACAACAGCCTGTGCATAGCGGCCATACTCTTCATCCGAATCAAAGTGCAGGCGACCTACGGCGTAGCTGACATCCAACTGAAATTGAAAGGCATAAGGAATGGCTTCTGGATCGGCCACCAGCAATAGATAATAGGGAATCCGCCTTGGGTCTGCAACACCTGGCCCCATTCCATGGCGGGAAAGAAATGAATCCTTGCTTTCGCCATTCTGGTAGGCATCCTCGCCGCTGAACTCCCGATACCGCTCACCTGCCTGGCCTTGCCGCCATTCCAGCAGGGGCCTGAGGGCGTCCTTCCACTGTGGCAGGGCGGCGGCATCGCTGGCGGCAAAGATCACACCCCAACCTGCTTCTGAGAGGTTTGTGGGGTCCACGCCTTCTCGCACGCCCAGATGAGGTTCCGTTGCCTTGAGGTGGCGATGCTCCAGTTCTCTGAGGCTGCCGGAGTGGAACGTTTCCCGGAGGGCCCTGCCGGAGAGATCCTCCAGGGAGAGTTTGGGCCAGAGATACATGCCGCTGTCTCCAGCGACTCCATTAAACATCCAGGTGGTTGAGAGACAGTCCTCCAGGCGGTTGTCAGACACCACGGGACCCCAACTCGTCGTCAACAAGGGGAAGGAGGAAAATCGTGCAGGCCAGGAAGAGGCTTTTCCAGAGGCTGCTGATTCCAAGCAGGGATGCAAATTGCTGATTGATGCTGAAGGCCCAGATCAGAAAGGCAAAACCCGATAAAACGTAGTAGTGGGGCAGGGGTTTCTCTTGATCCTTGAGGTGACGCGCGGATTGGCGCAGATAAAGAATGGTGCCGATCACACCAATTACTGTCGCCACAACTAAGGCAGCGGAGTTCTCTGAAACCATGGAAGACAAGGGAGCATAAAAGGCTAGACTTTCACCAGGGATGTACTTGACCAGGCGGGTTTGATAATCATCCCTGGCAGATGTGCCTCCAGGCTGGTCGTTTTCCATGGGAGAGTAGGTGGGCCCAGAGAAGCGGCCGAGATCAGCACCTGTAACTTTGCGAGGATCACCTCGTCGATAAGTGATCGTTCGAGGCATCAGTCTATTTGTTGACTCTATGCTTGCCAGACTATCCAACTGGCGCAGCCACGTCTTTGGGCCAATCCATTTCGCAATGTAGCGTTACAAGAGCTTATTCTTGCTTCCTTCCGATTGGCAGCAATGTTACGCACGATTGTAGGACAGGAATTGGAATGGGCCAGGATCTTTGAATGCTCCCAGTTGCGACTCGTCGAACAGCCGCCTCGAGTTGACAGTCCAGCATATAGTTTCTGCCCAGCCACCCCAGGCTTCCTGCCTGCCACTCAGGGGCAGCGTTCGAAGGATGTGTCGTGCTTGATGGGAACCTGCAAGGCAGCGTTGCGTGGCCGTAGCCATGCTGCTACAGGTGAAGCATGGTTGAAGTCCGCCAGGCAGAGCTATTCTTCCACTGGCATGAGGGTCGTCATGATCAGATGCCTCGATCCATGACTCAAGCCAGTATCAGAGGCCTCATTCTCTGGCAATCCTGGTGACTTCAAGCCTGTTGACCCCAACGGCAACGAAGCTTGAGGCCAGATAGTCCTGGCCGACATAACCTGGTCGGGAGGGATGACCAATGTGGCCAGGACTCAGGCCTTTCAAGGGGGGGCCTTTTCCAGGAAGTGCCAGGACAGCATTACCCGAGCCTTTACACAATCCTCAAGGTCGTCTCGCTTATGGACTTGAACCTGAGCGCCAGTGTGAGAAGTGAAGCAGTGGTTGCCTGAGCTCTGCTGGCGAGGCGAAGGACCACAGACGCTGCCTGTTGAGAAGCGACACCTTCGAACAAGCCCCTAGAGTGGACAGGCCTCCGGCGAGTCTGCTTCGATAGCGATAGCTTCTTGCCTGCCACTCAGGGGCACGTTGGGCAGCGGTGCAATCAAACGTGAGGTTAACTTTCTTGCTGAGAGGTTGAGTGCTGAGAGATATGGTGTAAAATGGAATCGATGCTTGGGTTGCGTGCTCGATCTAGCAATCATGCCGTTATG
>Ga0209299_1000239_pt1 | contig 30921 bp, 33 predicted proteins | sample S_140806_MF_Meta_FD_187326 | JGI IMG/M metagenome (GOLD analysis project Ga0209299, IMG submission 187326) | Freshwater microbial communities from Lake Simoncouche, Canada to study carbon cycling - S_140806_MF_MetaG (SPAdes) (version 2) | ecosystem: Environmental > Aquatic > Freshwater > Lake ...
CTTCCCATTCCTTGAATTCTTCCTGCGCCCGCTGTTTTAACTCGGGAAACTCCATACGCTTCTTGAACGCATTGAGCAGGATGATGTTGGCCCGATTTACGCCCCGGTCGTCGTCTTGATAGAACACACCCCATGTTGTGCATGCGCTGTAGTCGGCCCGTTCTGTCTTCAAGAATGCCGTATCCCACGACTGGATAACAAACTCATAGGTCGGCGGGCGATCATGTGGCCAAACTTTCCACCATTCGCGTTTCACAATCGCACTTACGTCCGACGTGGGCTGCTGCATGTACTGCGCCTGCCATTTGGCGTTAGGCAACTCTTCTTTTAGGGCTTGTAGCTCCTTGAGCGCCCAAAACTCGGGCCATAAGGGTTTACCCGAGGGCAAAATGGCAGGAAACTCGATGACTTCCCACTCTTCACCCGACCTTTGGGCCGCAGCCTTGACCACTTGCCCCGTCAAATCCCGCTTTGACCACCGTGTCATCACTACAACAATAGACCCACCCGGCTGTAAACGCTGGCGGGGGCCAGATGTGTACCACTCGTACGTCTTGTCGTAGATTTCTGGGTTAGTCTGGGCCATCGCGGCCTCTTGCTCCGAGTGCGGGTCATCTATTATTAGTATGTCGGCACCTTTACCAGTCACAGCACCCCCAACACCGATGGCAAAGTACTCACCACCAAAGTTTGTGTTCCACCGACCCGCTGCTTTTGAGTCAGTCTGCAAGTCTAGGGCCGGGAATATCCGCTTATAGTTAGTGGAGTCCACCAAGTTACGCACTTTTCGCCCGAACCCCACCGCTAATTCGGCTGTGTGGCTGGTCTGGATGACTTTTTTGCCCGGAAACTTACCAAAAAACCATGCCGGTAGCAGGTAAGAGGCAAATTCTGACTTGGTATGCCGTGGCGGCATGTTGATGATCAGCCTTTTACACTCCCCGTTGGCCACCCGCTCAAACGCTTTAGCCATTTTCTCGTGGTGCCGACCATGGATGAAGCTAGGCCACATCTCTCTGACAAACACCATGAAGTCATCAGCCGCTCGTGTACGCAGCTTGCGGGTATTTAGCTCATCCAGAATATCTGCGATGGCTTCTTGCTCGTCCGGGGGGAATTTCTTGAGCAGCGTCTGCTGCTGCGCGTATGGCAGTGTCTGTAGTTTCTCCAGCACCAACTCAATCTTCATCAATCTCTTCCAACTCTTTGCCCGTCATGCCTAACTCTTCGTCCAGATCAATCAGTTGAACCGCAGACGCACCGTTGAGGTATGTCTCGTCCTTGATCTGCAACGCGCTGGACTCCACATCAATGATGTTGTCCATATAGGCTGATAACTTAGTAGCCAGTTCAGCTTGCAACTCTTCAGTTGTCCTGTGAGTGATATTGATATCCAGCCGTTCTGCAAACGCACCCACGTCACTCATCTTGCCCAGCATCTCCAGCGCCTTTAACTGGGTGGACTCTTTGTCTGAGCCTGTCAGCATCAGCAGACGCATCTTCACGTAGTTACGCACCTGTGCAGCGTTGCGTACAACCTCAACGTCATACTCGTCCAACATGGACTTGAGCAAAACGGCTGCTGCTGAATTGAGTTCTCTACCCGCAGACGGGGTTTCAAAGAACTGGGCGCGGGCTTCTTTCTTGTCAGCCGCTGTTATGACAGGGGGTTGCATCCCGTTGGCCGTCAGAAACTCCACCGTGTTGAACGCAGCTTGCGCTCGTTGGTGCAGGTCTTTGGCCTCTTCTGTGGTGAGAGAAAAGGGTACGGGTATATCTAGTTCTGGTGTAACAAGAATCATGGGTAGCGGTTTGTAGCTCCAATGGGGGCGAAGTGTACACGCTTTTGTAAAAATAATATAGGGGGTGGGGTATTTTGTGTGGAAAGATGTTGGGGGGTGTTTGCTATACCGAGTTCGAATCCCACATACATAAGTTCGTATGGGGGTGGGGGGTATGTTGTGGAAAAAGTTTTTGGTGTTGTAGTTAGAGGTCACTTTACCCCGGGCAATGTACTTCGCCGGGGTTGGTTTTTTTCTTGTGATCTTTTGAGTAAAACACAGTGCATACGCACGCCGCAGCGACCCGGCCTAATCTAGGGGGTGCCCCCTCCTATCTTCATACCGTATGAAGTTCCATGGCGTGGGGTATGTAAACTTGTATCTATCCCGTGCATCCTATAACAAGCTGTGCCATAATCCAGTCATGGATCGGGGAATGCGCTCTATCCATCTTTGTAACAATCTGCATATGTGAAAGTTCTTATGACTACATTATCTCTATCGGCTGTTGCAGCCGCTTGTGCCGCTTCCCTCGTTGAGGCGAAGGGTCACGACGACAAATCGGCATCCTGCAAGGAAGCGGCCAACAAAGCCATTGCTGTGCTACATGATGCCAAAGCTGTTGTCGGTGATCGGCGCAAGTGTTCGATCGCTGCATCGTTCTATGATGCACTGGTGTTCGGCGGCTTGGCAAAAGGGTACAGTGCCAATTGTTTGTCAGTGTTTCGGGATGCAGTGAAATCGGGGAAGCCAGTGAAAGATTGGAACCCAAACCGTAAGGGCGCAAAGGGCGCGAAGGGTAGTGCCAAAACTAAGGGTAGCAAAGCACTTGCTGATTTGTTCAGACCAGCATTCAACCATGAGAGCGGCAAGAGCTTTCAAGTGCTTTGTGCTGAGATTGAAGCCAGATATCAGAATGACGAATTCGGTAACATGTATGATGGATTCGTGGATTACTTCAAAGCACAGGGCGATGAAATCGCTGAGTGATCGGTAACCCCCTAAAAACCCCGCTTCGGCGGGGTTTTTTTTCGCCCAAAATTTCCCAGTTTTTTCCGGGAAAAAGTTTTGATAACAGTTCCCTCGATGCGGGCCGCAATGACACACCATCTTATACCATGTTATGTTGCAGACAATACTCGTTGCGTTAACTAGCACCAAGTTATAACTTCATACGGTATGAAGTTTCTCTGAGACCTGTTTCCTCGATGCGGGCCGCAATTGGTGCAAAACTAAGGGTAAACCCCCTGTGGATAACTACACAGAAAAGAAGTTGTCACGTGTTTAGACCCCTAAACACACCGAAAGAAGTTGCCACAAGAAATCACCCTACAACTTCTTTGCAACTTAAAATCTAAGTTATTACAAGCCGCCGACATTCAAAACCATTTACACTGAAAACTGTTCCCTCGATGCGGGCCGTACTGACATGCAAGGGCTTGCGTTGCGTATGGTTGCATCGTACTACGTGGACACATCTTCATACCGTATGAAGTGTCAAGTGCGTATAACGCAATGCTGTATGTGATTTTATTCAATTAAGCAAGAAAATTCTGTGACCACAGAATAATACAAACCCCAATAAAATCAACAACTTACGCACGGTTTTTCCCTATTATTCTATTATTCTATTAAAAAATATATATGAAGAGACAATTTGCAAAAACACTAAATTTGCTGTTTTTGTTCGCTCTCGCACATGCATGCGTGTGAGTCCTGTTATTTGTCTCTCTCATCTCAAAACCGCAGAATAATAGAATAATACCCAAAAAACCCTCGTAACACTATGATCTATAACGGTTTTCTTTTATTCTCCACTTACAGAACTTTCTTGCTTAATTGAATTTAATCACTCGCAGTACCCCCATATAACCATTAGTAGCAGCTTGACATACCCCCCCTTTTGTCCTATAATGGACGCTCAACACGTAAGAACATGTTGTAGGGTAATCAGGCATCGTCCAGTACCCGTGCCGCTCATTAACAACTTACCAGACACCGATCTTCATACCGTATGAAGATCCAAACTAAACCGCCGCTTGCTCGATGCAAGAAGCTACATAGATGACAGCGCACAGAAAGCCAGAGTGCCAAAGATTCTCCCTGAGCGAATATGCGTACCGTAGTCAGTCGGTGCACTTTGTGGTGTAGTTGGTTGTAGGTTCAGGATAGGCGTGCGTCAACCCCTGATGACAACCAGCGATAGCAAAATGCAAGTCAATACAGATACTGCCTAAATGTGTGGTGTGCACTGCGCCAAAAACGCAACATGCCTAACGTGGAGTATGCCCGGGAGAGTGACGTTCACTTACATACACGGGGTAATCAGTCTTTGGGGAAACCCAGAGCATGCCCTAGAACAATCACCGAACCCGATGCCAACCCCCACTAGGAACCTGAGCCGACTTCATACCGTATGAAGTTGGGAGATGCAGAGTTCGGGTAACCCGAACGAAGTTCGACAAACACTATCGCAGTTAAAACAAACCAGTACAACATAGCACAAGATAACAACCCGTAGGGCACAGCATGTCTGTGTCCTACCAGATGCGATCTTGCATCAACTAAGGAAACCAAATGAAAGCAGAAGACAACAAGACCACGGGTAAGTTCACTTGGAACTACCGCATCGTCAACCTCAAGTCTGAGAATGGCGGCGACGACTGGTACTGCCTGACTGAAGTTTGCTACGACATGAACGACAAGCCAACGGGTTACAGCACACCCTGCCTTGGCTCGGACAACATGGAAGGCATGCGGAATGTGTGGGACATGATGGGTGAGGCGATGGTGTTGCCCCCCATGCAGGAAGAGGACTTCAAATGAAACAAGTAGAAGACAACAAGACGTTGGACATGTTTGAGGAGAACGAGATGAACACATGCGACAGATGCGCCCACTACACACCCGCACACGAGAGCAGATACCACGACGGAAACACAAACCATGGGGAATGTGCCCTGATGAGCGACAGCAACTTTAAGGACAACAAGGCTGATCGTTGCTCTGGTTGGGATGTTGAGGGTTACGGCGCAGGTGTGTACGTTGGCCCCAAGTTTGGGTGTATCCACTGGATCAAGAAAGAAACCAAATGAGTAAGCAACACGACAACATCTTGCTGTGCGTAGTTTATGTGGCCATACTAGTAGTGTTGTGTCTCGACATGTTCGTGTGGCGTCCGGGTTGACAGCCCATTGTCAACCTGATATAGTGTAGTTTGTGTTAGTTAAGTGTGTGTGTAAGCGGTACAACTTCATACTGTATGAAGATACCAAACCTGAAAGGAAATCATCATGAGTTTCGCAATCAACATGGACAACTTCAGTGTGTCCAAACTGTCCTCCTCTGCCCTCATTGTCAATCTGTCCCTCAGCGTGTGGACTGGGCGCAAGTTGGACAAGCGTGTCAGCGAGGAGGTTGACCAACAGAACAGCACCAAGACGAGGGCTGGCAACTACCACAAGAACCTGCTGGCAGGGTCTGGCAAGCTGACCGAGATCACGAAGGTGGCGAATGCCATCCGTTCGTGGCTGTATGGTGTGACCCAGCCGTGGGGTGACAACGGTGACAGGATACTCAACATGACCTACTTCATGGAGTTCAAGGATCGGCTGACCGACTACGAGCAGCAGTTCGCATCATCTGTCAACGGTTTCCTCAGCGACTACGACACACTGGTCAGCGCCGCCGCCTTCCAGTTGGGTGACTTGTTCAACCGTGAGGACTACCCCACACGTGAAACCATTGAGGCCAAGTTCGCCATGCGCTACAGCATGACCCCACTGCCTCAGAGCGGGGACTTCCGGGTGGACATTGGTGAGGAGGGTCTCAAGGAGTTGCAGGGGCAGTACGAGGGTGTGCTCAAGGCACGTGTGGAGGGTGCGATGCACGAGGCATGGGACAGACTGCACGACTGCCTGTCACGCATGTCAGAACGACTGACTGACGACACCGACAGTAACGGTGACCCCAAGCGCAAGATCTTCAGGGACTCTCTTATCGAGAATGCTGTGGAGGTGTGCGGGTTGCTCAAGTCATTCAACATCACTAACGACACACGTATGGATGAGATGCGTAAGCAGTTGGAGGATGCCATGCGTGGTGTGGATGCCGACTCTCTGCGTGACAGCGACATGCTGCGTGAGCAGACCAAGCGCAAGGTGGACAGCATACTGTCTAAGTTTGAAATGTAATTTGTTGGGGCATCTTCATACCGTATGAACTTGCCCTGTTTATCTCTGTTTCCCTTAACCAACTGAAAGTAAATCATGTACAACTCAATCACTCTCAAGCAATGCGCTGACCTTATCGCCGCCGTGGGCGACCAGCAGACCGTCCTAGTGCAGGGCGAGATGGGTATCGGCAAGTCCGCTATCCTCAAGATGCTCAAGTCTGCCACTGCCTACCCTCAGTTCAAGGGTGCGTTCTTTTGTTATGTAGATATCACTACCAAAGATGTTGGTGACTTCATCGTCCCCAAGATACGTGACATTGACGGGCAAGAGGTGTGCTCATTCATACCCAACGAGGAGTTCGGGTTCCATCTCAAGGGCCGCAAGGTTGTGATGATGTTGGACGAGATCGGCAAGGCGCGGGGTGGTGTACTCAATGCCTCACTCAGGCTGATGAACGAGCGTGCACTGGGCGTGTATGAACTGTCCGAGGGTAGCGTTGTGTTCGGTACGACTAACCTGTCTGTCGAGGGACTAGGTGACAACGTGCCGCCACATGGTCTCAATAGGTTGACCCGTGTGAAGGTTGGTAAGTCGAATGGCCCGACATGGATCGAGGAGTTCGCTATCCCTCACGGTATCAACCCTGTGATCATCGGCACTGTGGCCGAGTACCCCGAGATGTTCGCATCGTTCGAGGACTACGAGAAGCCTGAGCAGAACATGTACATCAATGACCCCCGCACTGTGCGTGGTGCTGTTGTGACACACCGTTCCATGGAGCGTGCGTCCTATGTGTATGAGCGTACCCGCATCTTGGGTGATGACGTGATGTGCCATGCACTGGCCGGTACTGTGGGTGAGAAGGCGATGCACAACATCTTGACGATGGACAAGATGAACAGCCAGTTGACCCCATGGGATGAGTTGATCAAGTCCCCCGAGACTGCCACTGTGCCCTCATCTGCTGCTGCGTCCTGCATGCTGGTGAGCAAGGCTGTGCAGCGCATCGACAAGGACAGTATCAGTGCATGGATGAAGTTCCTGAACCGCATCCCCAAGGAGGCGCAGGGCTTGTTCGCCCGTAGCGTCATGTCAGACAAGTGCCCCAAGCGTGACGTGGCTGCACGCAACACCGAGTTCGCTGTATGGGCAGCAGCTAACAACTTCCTGTTCGCCAAGAAGTGAGGTGTGTCATGCCCAAATACGATGTAACTATTCGCGCCATCATTACAAAGACCTACACGGTCGAGGCAGATACTGAGAACGAGGCTATTAGTAATGTCCATGAGACATTCACTGTCCAAGCAGACGATACCCCTGAGAACTACGAGCAAGATGTTTTATCAATCCAAAAAGTAAAAGGAAAGTAATCATGTCATTCATTACACAATCACGGTCGCTAACACCGACACAGAAACTGCAACGTGCCCACGTCGAGTTGATGGGGCACAAGGACACCATGGAGTACGCCGCCGTGTTCATGGTCGGGAAGTACACAGTGTCCGACAAGGTTCCTACTGCCCGTACCAACGGCATCGACTGCGAGTACGGCAATGCGTTCATCAAGGACATGGTTGACTCTGACTTGCGTGGCCTCATCATGCATGAGAATCTGCACAAGACGTTCCAGCACATGTTCCTGTGGCAGCACTTGTACCAAGAGGATGGCAAGACCGCTAACATGGCATGCGACTACGTGATCAACCTGATCATCGACGATCTTGACAAGGCTACCAACGGGTTCGTCACACTACCCAAGGGTGGGCTGCTTGATCGCAAGTACGCTGGCATGGACTCGCAGACTGTGTACAACTTGTTGCGACAAGACAAGGAAGATGGTGACGGCGATGGTGGTGATGGTGATAGCCTCGATGACCATGACTGGGAGTCGGGCAAGGACATGTCACAAGAAGAGATCGAGCAGGTGACCAAGGACATCAACCAAGCTATCCGTCAGGGTCAGCTTATGGCAAGCAAGCTGGGTGGCAATCAGTCCCGTGCCTTGGGTTCTCTCATCGAGCCGAAGGTTGACTGGCGTGAGCAGTTGCGTGATTTCGTATCGTCTACCGCTGTGGGCAAGGACATCTCTACGTGGCAGCGTGTTAACCGTAGGTGGTTGCAGCATGACGTGTACATGCCCTCTACTGTCACTGAGACGATTGGTCGCATCGTGGTTGCCCCCGACATGTCAGGGTCTACGGAGCCTTACGTGTCCAAGTTCCTGTCCGAGGTGCAGGGCATCTGCCTCAACGTCAAGCCCGAGAAGGTTGACCTCATCTACTGGGATACCGAGGTATCACGACATGAGGTGTACACACAGGAGAAACTTGGTACGTTAGCCTCATCCACTAAACCGGCGGGCGGTGGTGGCACTGACGTGACATGTGTGTCTACGTACCTCAAGGACAACCAGATCAAGCCCGAGTGCGTGGTCATCATGACTGACGGATATCTCTACGGTGACTGGGGTACATGGACTGCCCCTGTGCTGTGGGTCATCGTAGGTGGTAACAAGGTTGTCCCTCCCGTAGGTTCGGCCATCTACCTTGACTAATGTATGGGTCTCGCCAGAGACCTGTTCCCCCTGACCCCTGACTCCCTTAACCCGAAAGAAACTTATGCAAACAACTTTTGAGAACTATGTCGGTACTGTTGAGTTTTCCCGCTTCCAGACCGCCGTTGCCACGGCACGTGAGAATAACCATGCCTATTGGATCGGCGACATCCCTGTGCACAAAGACTTACAGAAGTTCTTCAAGGCACTCAAAGCCAAGCGTTACAACGTTGTGCCGTGCGTTGATGGGGTCAATTCTGGCTTCTGCTTCATACTAGGTATCACGTTCCCCGATGCGCTTGGCTTTAGGTCAGGCAAGATATCCATTGACTACGGCACTACTGATGGTGCTACTGCGTTCTCTGTCCACTCTGAAAAGATTGAGAACGAGAAGTTCTCAGTCTCAAGTGATGGTTACCACACCCGTCAGTCCAAGGACATGGCCAAGGCATTGAAACTTGCCCTGAAGTTCTTGACCCCGCTTGACCACGATGACATAGAAGCACGTTGCCGTGCGAAATTGCGGCAAGCTGTCTATTCATTGAACAGCCAAGCGCAGGAGAAACTGCACGATAAGCTGAACATCCCCCGTGATGCCTTAGCACAAGAAGTTGCTCACATGATTGCGTGTGGCTACGCACCATCTACATCAGCATTCCAAAAAGCTCTTGACTTAATTGCGACAGAGGGTGCAGAATTGCGGCGTATGCAAAGTTACAAACCCCGCGCATGCTTTGTATGGATCAAGTCCAACAGCTTGTCGTACAAATTCAAGGATGACAAAGAAGCGATTGTGTGCACTAGCATGGATGATGTGCCTGAGTTGATCCGTAATAAGTTGGCCGTGTTGCAGATCGCAAACAACAGTGACGTTATTGCGGATGTTGGCATTCGTGTATCAGACATCACCTACTGGGTGTTCGCATGAATGAGCGTGTAGACATCGGGCCTTACCCTGCCACACAGGACTATACGGCACAGCGCATACTAAGTAGATGGCAACACATGATGAAGGAGGGGCTTGTAAAAACAAATGATGTTATCCGTGTAGAAGTTAATGAGGATGGCACTGTTGACTTGTACGATTTTTCTTTGCCAAGTAAAGGAGGACTGAGATGTCTTAACATCCCACAAAAAGATGTTGATACATGGATCATGGAGTCGATATCCATGTTGCGTATTGCGGAGAACAATGATCTAGTACCTGAGTTGGGATTCAAAATATCCGATACCCTGTACTACATATTAAACAGAGAAGGAGAGATGGCATGACAGAACATGAACAGAACTTACGGGACTTAGCAGCGATGTTTGCTATGACCGGGCTATTGGCTAGAAACAAAAAGGGCGATGACATCATTGCATCTGCGTTTGAATTGGCCGACTCATTCATGAAGGCACGAGCACCACAAGAAGGCGGCATTGCAGACATACTTAACAAGTGGGGAGATCAATCATGAACCTTATTGCATTGTTTAAAAGCTACTGGCGTACACCAACACCGTTGGAGATGGTCGCCAAGGAACTTGCAGTCGCACATCTGTGCAAGCTAGAAGCAGAGACGGCAGTGGACTATGCGGTGAGTGTCGTGCGCTACAACGACACACGCATCAAGAGGTTGGAGCAGCACATCAGTAACCACAAGGAGCAAGCATGATGGACGATGGCGACTACACCGAGATAGATGAGATCATGCATTGGATGACCATCATCGTTTTGTTCTTGATGACGATTGTTTTCCTCGCAGGTATTGCGGGACTAATGTGGGCCATGCTATGAACACCGAAGATGAAATCATCCTCATGGCAGACGCATCAGGAATAGCGTACTACGGCATGGGTAAAGATAGGGAGAAGTTTATCTATTACCTTGAACGCTTTGCCGCCCTTGTTGCCGCTGCCGAACGTGAGGCTTGTGCGAAGCTGTGTGACCGCATGGCGGCACGTTGCAACGACATCAGGGCCGCTGCTTTGGAATCAGCAGCAGAGAACATCAGAGCAAGGGGAAACACATGATTGACTACTTAGAGTTTTACAAGACCTACATTCCACCGCCGCCGATAAGCACACTGGAAGACGCCTATGTAAAACACCACAGCAAGTACGGCGACAGGTTCAATGCGTTTTACACGCAGATGCCTCTGTGGATGAAAGAACTATTTTGGTACAGTTTTTGGAAGGAGCGCAACACATGACTCAACCAAACAAACAACACATACATGAACGCCTTGGCATGTCCGTGGAGGAAGCACTCAACCGCCTGATCTGGTTCGGGCAGATCAGCCACAAGTACAAGGAAGAGTTTGGTGAGACGCTGAACCCAAAACATCTTGAGGCCGTGCTTAATGCCACACCATTGAAGGAGAAGAGCAATGACTGAGCGCCACCCAACAAGTGGTAAGCCAATCTTGAACGTACCCGATGCGGATGGGTTATACACCTGTCAGTACACCGGACTGCGTGTCAAGATTGAGGATGCGATTTACTTAGGCCCGTGTACACCACAAGTGAACGGCACGTATGTGTGTCACCCAACAGCACTGCCAGCATTTCGCAAATCCAAGCGCGAGTTTGACGCGCATGAAGCCAACTGCAATACGTGTAAACACTTGGAGCGCACACCTCACGAGAAGCGCAAGGATGGGCAGATGTTGGGGCGCTGTCACTTGAACGAGTCCTTGAAGTTTCACCCAGACGACTACATGGGGATGCCATGCTACACACAAAGATTGGAGAAGAACGCTTGAGATGCCCCATATGCAATGCCCCAACCGATGTAAAAGACTCACGACTAAGAAAGGAAACCAACAGTGTCATCAGAAAACGGAAATGCTTCAACGACCACACCTTCCAAACGGAAGAAAAAGTTCAAGGATATAAACTTCTACGACCCGTTCACGAGGGTAGATCCGAAGCTGCTGGAGCAGATGTACCGAGCAGCACAAAGAGAAAAACTTAAACAACAACCAGAAGCATTAATGTGACAGATTAAACAACAACCAGAGGCTTTACTATGACACCAGAGAAAAAAGTTAAGACCAAGGTAGTCGCCATACTCAAAGAACTTGGAGCGTACTACTTCTATCCCATCACCGGAGGCTACGGTGCATCGGGCGTACCCGACATAGTTGGGTGCTACAAGGGCAGGTTCTTTGCGATTGAATGCAAGGCAGGGAAGGGGAAGACAACTGCACTACAGGATAAGAACATAGCGCAAATCATTGCGCAGGGTGGGTTGGCTATTGTTGTCCATGAGGACAACATGGAGGATGTTAACGAGTTACTAAGATACATTGAAAGGAGTCAAGGATGAACACCGTGATGGAAGATAAGATCAAGCAAGCGTTTCAAGAGTGGAAAGAGACAGACAAACCAAAGGAGAAAGAGATGAACATCAGTATCAGCAGAAACAAGCAGTTGTCCAACATGTTATTGGATAAGATCACAGCGCAGCCCGGAGTAACGGGTAAAGAGTTACGTACGTACATTGCGGAAGAGTATCCCGGTATACCCATATCGTATGTACCTGCGGTTCTCAAAGGCTTTCACGATAGAAGTATTGTGAGCCGTGTAGGCATACTACCCGGAGATGGGAGAGTGGGTCGCAGTACGTTTGCCTACACATTTGTCCCGCCAAACAAACGTAAGGTAACGCCCAAGAAGGACAGGGTGAAGGCGTACACAAAGAAGAAAGCCAACAAGGGCATCTCAGCATTAGTACCAGCAGAGCGCGTGGTCACGCGCCCACTGGCTGTCGGGCCTACAACCCTGCACATCACGATCTCAACATCGTTGGGAGCCTACTCCATGAAGTTAGAGGAGGCCAAGTTTATCTACCAACAACTCAACCAGATCTTTGGAGGTGTGCGGTGACTGACCCCGTGCCTCGCATGTTCGGGGAAGTGTTTGCAGATGGGCAGTTCCGTGGGGCGGTTGAGGAAACCGCTGGCGATAAGCTACGGGCCATGCTGAATGTAGGTGACTACATGATCTGGGATGTAGACGGTGATTCGTTTGCTATTACGCTTACAACCACAGGCGAGATGGGTGTGTTCAAGAAGAAAGATTTTGAGTCACACGTTGCAGCCTTCTTTGGATTAAACTTCTGATGAAACTTATAACACTGGACTTTGAGACGTACTACACCAGCAAGGGCTTGGGGTTCAAGACCCAAACGACTGAGGAGTATGTACGTGATTCGCACTTTGAAGTGATCGGGGTGGCGGTCAAGGTGGGGGATGGTGAGACTACGTGGCGCACGGGTACGCATGCGCAGATCAAGGCATTCCTCAACACGTTTGACTGGGCCAACAGCATGGTGGTTACGCACAATGCGATGTTCGACATGTCAATACTGAACTGGCACTTCAGTATCAGGCCCAAGGCTATCGCAGACACACTGAGCATGGCACGTGCCATCAACGGCATCGAGGTAGGCAACAGTCTCAAGAAGCTGGCAGAGTACTACAAGCTAGGCGTCAAGGGTACTGAGGTGGTGGATGCCATTAACCTGTGCCGTGAGGACTTCTCAGAGAAACAGCTTGCGAAGTATGGGCTGTACTGCATCAATGACGTTGACCTGACATACGACTTGTTCCTGACGCTACTGCCCATGTTCCAGAGGGTAGAGTTGAAGCTGATCGACCTGACGATCCGTATGTTTACAGAACCAGTCCTCCGCCTCGATGAATCTATCTTGCGGCAACATCTTATAGAGGTGAAGGATCGCAAGCAGCGCCTGCTCGATGAATGTGGTGCGGACATCTCTGACCTGATGTCCAACCAGAAGTTTGCTGAAGTTCTGCGTGGGCTAGGTGTTGACCCGCCTATGAAGATCAGTGCGACTACGGGTAAGCAAGCGTTGGCGATGGCGAAGTCTGACGAGGGGTTCAAGGCTTTGGCCGAGCACCCTGATGAGCGCGTACAGACACTTGTTGCTGCGAGATTGGGTAACAAGACTACGCTGGAGGAGACTCGCACCGAGCGCCTCATTGGGATTGCGGGAAGGGGGACGATACCTGTTCCCCTCTCCTACTACGCTGCACACACGGGGCGATGGGGCGGGTCGGACAAGATCAACTTCCAAAACTTTCCCTCACGTGGTGAGAACGCAGGGAAGCTGAAGAAGGCTATCCTTGCACCAGAGGGTCACGTGATCATTGACTGCGACTCTGCGCAGATCGAGGCGCGGGTACTTGCATGGTTCGCAGGACAAGATGATTTAGTGGAGGCATTTAAAAATGGCGAAGACGTATACAAGATCATGGCATCTGCTATCTACCGCAAGGAGAAAGAAGAGATTACTACGGCTGAAAGATTTGTTGGCAAGACCACCATTCTTGGCGCGGGTTATGGCATGGGCAGTGCGAAGTTCCAAGCGCAACTCAAGGCTGTCGGCGTGTCGATCAGTGCAGAGGAGTCTGCAAGGATTATCTCTACCTACCGTGAAACCTATCCTAGTATCCCCGCCCTATGGAAGTCCGGTTCCACGGCGATTGACGCTATGAGCAAGGGGCGATACGCCCCATGGGGTAACGGGTGTATCAGCATTGGTGTGGAGGGAATCCTCATGCCAAATGGGTTGTATCAAAGATACCCAAACCTGCGAAAAGTACAAGACAAAGATGGCAAAACCCAGTACATTTATGACTCACGCAAAGGGCCAGTGAAGCTGTACGGCGGCAAGTTAACAGAGAACATTTGTCAGGGCTTGGCGCGTTGCATCATCGGTGAACAACTTATCAAGATCAGCAGGAAGTACCGCGTTGTACTCACTGTTCATGACGCTGTGGCATGTGTTGCACCAAAGGAAGAAGCGCAAGAAGCTATGGACTACGTGATGGAGTGCATGCGGTTTGTACCTGCTTGGGCAGAGGGCATTCCGTTGAACTGCGAAGCAGGTGTGGGAGATAGTTATGGCGACTGCTAACAGACCATACGGCAGAACACTGACCGGGCACACCGTCCCCTACGGTGCTCTTGTTGGTGCGAGTAAGGAACTTAAAAGTGCGTACTACCACTACGGCTACCTGCGTGATGAGGATATGCCCGAGTTGCCATGCGTACCCCTTGAGGGAGAGCATGTTGATCCCATAGAAGAGTTGTACAAAAAGGATGTTGCTAGAGTTATTGAAGAAGCATTGGATGACGTTACCCCGAGGCAAAAAGCGGTGTTGTGTTTGCGGTTTGGGATTGGCCTGACACAAGATTACACGCTAGAAGAAGTTGGTGTGGTGTTTGATTTATCCCGAGAGCGCATTAGGCAGATTGAAAGCAAGGCGATACGCCACATCAAGCACCCGATGCGTTCAGAAAAACTATGGGAGTTGGCTGGGTACTACGTGACAACCGCAGCAAAGAAAGCGGAGATGGAGGCGAAACAAACGGAATGGGAAAAAGAACGGGCAAGAGCCGAAGAGCAGAGAGAAGCACGAGCACAATTTAAAATTAATTCCAAACTGAGAGAAGAACAACGTATACGAGAAGAAGAACAACGTATACGAGAAGAAGATAAAAAGTTACGTGCGAAGTGGGATGAGCTTTACCCAATGGTGTCCGACACTGATTGGGTAGAGCATTTGAAGACAGAGAACCCTGAGATGTACCAAGAGTTGAAGTACATGGTTGGGGGCATTTGGGGTAAGAACGCAAGGCAAATTTGGGACATGCATACAACGGAGAAAAAATGAAAGCACCTGCATGGAGTTACTCAGGCATCACGCTGTTCGATCAGTGTCCTAAAAAGTATTACCACACACGGGTGGCGAAGGACATCAAGGAACCCGCGAGTGACGCAATGATGTATGGCACTGCGGTTCACACTGCCGCAGAGGAGTACGTGCGTGATGGCAAGCCAATTCCGAAGCAGTACAAGTACATGGAGCCACTGCTTGAGAAGCTGATGAAGATTGACGGTGAAAAGATTTGCGAACAGAAGATGGGGTTGAAGAAGGAAGATGGGCGGCTGGTGGCATGTGGGTTTGATGACCCACAAGTTTGGTACAGGGGCATAGCCGATCTGTTGATCATCGACCGTAAGAAGAAGGAAGCCCGGATCATTGACTACAAGACTGGCAAGAGTAGTCGCTATGCAGACCCCAAGCAGTTAGCACTGATGGCAGCTTGTGTTTTTGTGCACTACCCTGAGATAGAGTTCGTGCGTTCAGGGTTGCTGTTCGTGGTTTGCAGGGATTTCATACCCGTGGATTTCTCTGTACACAACAAGTTCGACATCTTTGCGAAGTTGGATGATGTGATCGTTTCACGTGAAACAGCATACGAGACCGGGGTGTTCAACGCCAAGAAAAATTTCACTTGCAAAGCATGGTGTCCTGTATCAGAATGTAGCCACAATGGAAGGAATTTACATGCCTTATAAGAACCCCGCTGACCGTAACGTGAAGCGCGAATACGAGTTAGAGAAGCAACGTGCAGGTGCACACGAGGCGCGGATGGAGCGACAACGTGCACGGCGTAAGTTGGACAAGACCAAGCCCGACAACAACCACAACGGGGAAGCTGACATGCGTGAAGGTAAAGATGTTGCCCACGTGAAAGCCTTGTCCAAGGGCGGTGGTAACAAGAACGGTGTGCGTATTGAAAGCGCATCAACCAACAGATCATTCAAGCGCGGGGCTAACCACAAGGTGGTGTCCGAAGTAAGCGCGAAGGAACGTAAAAGATCATGAGTGGGTCATGATGTCTGCAAGGTAAGGTACGAGTAGTAGCAGACAGGGTTTGATTAGCCTAGCATAACCGTATCAGTCAACACCGTTTTAAAACTTTCAAGCGGGGAGTTGACCGGAACCCCCACGTCACGGGGGACTTACAAAAAGAACCTGATACACACCGTATTCGGGATGTTAGTCATTGGAGATTAGAGTGCAGATCATAGATAACCGTGCGTTACTGTTGAAGGTACGCAACCCTGACCGGATCACCACAGTGATTCCAAAGAGCAAAGTTTTGTCAGAGGATGATGGAGTTTCGGAGGTTTTGGTAAATTGGGATTTGGAGGAGGCCATTGTCCTGAAGAACCTCAAGTTCAAAGACATACCCTCGCCCATCAATGCCCTATACAAATGGCCGGGGCTGTATAAACCTTTCGCCCATCAAAAAGTTACATCGTCTTTCCTAACGATGCACCGCCGGTCATTCTGTTTTAACGAGCAGGGCACTGGCAAGACTGGCTCAGTCATCTGGGCATCGGACTACCTGCTATCAAGGGGCATCATCAAGCGGGTGCTGGTCATCTGTCCGCTGTCCATCATGGACACAGCATGGCGCAATGAGTTGTTCAGGCTGGCTATGCACCGCAGGGTAGACGTTGCCTACGGCAAGCCAGAGAAGCGCAGAGAGATCATCGCGGGGGATGCTGAGTACGTCATCATCAACTACGATGGGGTGGAGATTGTTGCCAACGACATCCTCAAGGGCAAGTTTGATCTCATCGTGATTGATGAAGCCAACGCATACAAGAACCCCTCTACAAGACGTTGGAAAGTGCTCAGTAATCTGATCAAGCCGAACACGTGGTTGTGGATGCTGACGGGCACACCTGCATCGCAGTCCCCCTTGGATGCCTATGGCATCGCCAAGCTGGTGAACCCCGAAGGGATTCCGCGTTTCTTTGGCGGGTTCCGCGATCAGGTCATGCACAAGATCACGCAGTTCAAATGGGTTCCCAAGTTAGATTCAGAACAAGTTGTCCACAGGGCGTTACAGCCTGCCATAAGATTTACTAAGGAACAATGTTTAGACCTCCCTGAAATGACTTATGTAACACGTGACGTACCACTTACTGCACAGCAACAGAAATACTATGAGCTACTACGTAGGCGTCTTATCGTACAAGCAGCAGGTGAAGAGATAACGACAGTAAATGCTGCTGCTAACTTAAATAAGTTGTTGCAATTATCAGGTGGTGCGGTATACTCTGATACAGGTGAGGTGGTTCAGTTCGATGCAAGCAACCGACTGGCGGTGTTGCGCGAAGTGATTGAGGAGTCTAGCCACAAGGTGCTGGTGTTTGTGCCGTACAGACACGCCATTGAGGTGGTTGCAGAGGATTTGCGCAAGCATGGATGCCCAACAGCAGTCATTCATGGCGGTGTGTCGGTAGGAAAGCGGTCAGAAATCTTTGAGCGTTTCCAAACAAAGGATGACCTACGAGTACTTGTCATCCAGCCACAAGCGGCATCGCATGGGGTAACCCTGCATGCCGCCAATACGATTGTCTATTGGAGTCCAGTGATGTCCGTCGAGACCTACCTACAAGCCAACGCACGTGTACACCGAGCAGGGCAAAAAAACCCCTCAGTGGTGGTGCACTTGCAAGGCAGTGGGGTAGAGCGCCGTATGTACAAGATGTTGGAGAACAAGATGGACATCCACAACCGGATCATCGACTTATACGGAGAAATGCTTAAATGAAAAACTCTTGACACTGTAAAGTTTTAGGTTATTATCCATACACAAACAAAAAAGGAGAGCGTTATGACCGAGACAATATCGGTTGATAAACTCGTCGCCGTCTACATCAAGATGCGTGACAAACGTGCCGAACTTCTGCGTGACTACGAAGAAGCTGACAGCACGGTGAAGACACAGATGGAACTTGTGGAGACCAAACTACTGGACACCTGCAAGGAAATCGGTGTTGACCGTCTCGGTAGCAAGCACGGTACGGTCATGCGTACGGTGAAGACCCGCTACTGGACAAGTGACTGGGAGTCCATGCACAAGTTCATCTTGGAACACAAGATGCCCCAACTGCTGGAGCGCCGTATCGCGCAGCTTAATATGAAACAACTGCTGGAAGAGAACCCGGATCTTACGCCTATGGGTTTGAACACTGACAGCAAATACAGCGTAACTATAAGGAGAACCGCGAGTGGAACTTGAAGCATCTATGACTGTGCCAGAAGTGGCAAAGCTGTTGAGGATGTCACGTCAGACAATCTACAACATGATCCGCGAGGGAAAAATCCCTCATTTCCGTGTAGGCACCAAAGTGCGTTTCAATCGCGCCGATCTTGATGCCCTAATGCAAACCAAACCTGTAACAACTGGAGAACCTAAATGAGTGAAATGACCCTGTTTTCTAAAGGCGGCAACACACTACCTGCCCACCTGAAGAACCTGCAACTTGATGCTACAACTAAAGCCCTGATGGGCGGCAGTGGTGTTAGCGGCAAGCGTATCTCTATTCGCGGCAACGTCTTCCGCATGATGGTCGATGGCAAAGAGGTTGCCCAAAACGAAGACCGCGCTATGAACATCATCATTGCGGCGGCGAATGCCAATGTATCGAGAACATACTATGCGGGATCTTACCAAGAAGGCCAAGCCACAGCCCCCACATGTTGGTCAAACGATGGTGTCGCACCCGACATCAAGTCTGAGTCACCACAAGCAAGCAAGTGCGCTGCATGTCCACAGAACATCAAAGGCTCTGGTCAAGGTGATTCCCGTGCATGCCGATTCAGTCAGCGCCTTGCCGTCCTCTTGGAGAACGATATTCGTGGAGACGTTTATCAGTTGACGCTACCCGCACAGTCAATCTTTGGTGCAACCGAGAACGGCAAGATGCCTTTGCAGTCATATGCAAAGTTCTTGGGTAGTCATGGTTTGCCCGTCACGGCAGTCGTCACTGAGATGCGTTTTGACACCGCAAGCGCAACACCACGGTTGACCTTCAAGGCAGTGCGCCCGTTGGACGAAGCCGAGTTGACGATGACTCAAGAAAAGGGCCAGTCTGCTGAAGCCAAGGTCGCCATTGCATCTACTGCGGCCCAAGCTGATGGGGTTACAAAGCCTACCGCGCAGATTGCTGCCCCTGTTGCAGTGGAAGCCCCCAAAGAGCAGCCCAAGGTACAGGCTGAAGAAGTTGAGGCAGAGCCAACCAAGCGCAGCACCAAGAAAGCCGCACCAAAAGATGTGGCTGACATCTTGGACGATTGGGCTGACGAGTAAAAACAGATGGGGGGAAACCCCCATCTCAAAGGAGAACAACATGGATAGGCAACAACTGAGAGATCAGTGGCGGCACACTATTGATGACGAAGGTGGGCATTGCCCTGTGTGTGACCGCTGGGGTCGTGTTTACGCCCGTGGTATCAACAACACTATGGCGAGAGCATTGATATGGCTATACCAACAAACTGGTGACAAAGATGGTTGGGTAGATGTTCCTACAACCGCGCCTCAATGGTTGGTACGGTCTAACCAACTAGCTACTTTGCACTGGTGGGGTCTTGTAGAACGCAAAAGCAAAGACGAAACGCACAGAGCAAAGTTCTCAGGCATTTGGCGGTCTACAAAACTAGGCAGAGAGTTTGCCCAAGGCGAAGTTCGCGTACCCAAAAAAGTATTTACGTACATGGGTAATGTCGAGGGTACAAGCACTGAAGAAGTTAGCATAAGCGAGTGCTTTAAAGAGGTATTTAGTTACGAAGAAGTCATGGGCAAATATGAACAACAGAGGCTATTCTCGTAAGTTTGTAGATGCGAACAATAAAGCAGATTCATTCCATGTGGGTGTGCAACTTGGTCGCATTTGCATTCGACGTGACATCCCAGTACAGGATGTAGCGGAGCACATAGGCGTATCACGGCAAGCCATTTACATGTGGTTCTTAGGGAAAGCACTGCCCCACCCGCCGAAGCGCAAAGTATTATGGGAACTGCTTGATCGTTTAGCGGCAAACACCGCAATTTGATTCCCCGCCCAAGGTCTATCGCCAGTAGACCGGAAGGCATACCTGTCTGTAAAAGAGAGAATAATGACAACACGGAACTCCTTTCTTACGTCTGTGCTTGCTCCCGAAGGCTTGTACTGCGTGGTTGGTTTGAAGAAGGGTGCGCCGAGGCAGACTTTTGTAGAAACGATTGCTGAGATTGATGGAGTCGTAGAGGGGCTTATCTCGCAGGGGTATGACGCATACTTTGGATGCGCCAAATATCTTCTGGAGACTGAAGGCCGCACAGCAAAGAACGCAAAATGGTTCAGGTCTTTTTGGCTTGACCTAGATTGCGGGGAAAACAAACCATACGACACACAAGCATCTGCACTAGATGCGCTCAGACTATTTGTTAAAACAACAGGGTTACCTCGACCCACTATCGTTAACTCAGGACGTGGCATACACGTTTACTGGACGCTGAAAGAGACCATCGGTTACAACGATTGGAAGCCAACAGCCGAGACACTGAAGAAATTCTGTGCCTCATACAATCTGCTTGCTGACCCTTCCGTCACAGCAGATGCCGCTCGGATACTACGTGTACCTGAGACACTGAACTTTAAGGACAACCCACCCAAGCAAGTCTCCATACTTATTGAGTCGCAGCCCGTAGAGTTCATACGCTTCAAGACGTTGATAGGTGCGGAAGAGGAAGACGACGAACCGCAAGGTGTGTTTGGTTCTGACTCCCCACCACGCCGCCCAATAGATGCAACGACCCGCGCTTTGATGGGTAACAGCATCTCGCGGTTTTCAACGGTCATGCGCAAGAGTGTTGAAGGCGAAGGGTGTGCACAGCTACTGCGTATATACAAAGAGCAAGAGACTGTTGAGGAGCCGCTATGGAGAGCGGGGCTATCAATCGCAATCAACTGCGAAGACGGCGAGAAAGCAATCCACAAGATTAGCAATCAGCATTCAGAATACGATCCACGAGAGACGTTCAACAAAGCCCATGCCCTGCTGGGGAAGCCATACAAGTGCACTACGTTTGCAAGTATCAATTCAGCGCCGTGCCAAGACTGCGCACACAAGAACAAGATTACTTCCCCGATTCAGATTGGCTCACGCATTGCTGAAGCCAAGGCAGAAGACAACATCGTTGTCATGCACAACGCTGTGCTGGAAGAAGAAGTCACAGTCGAAATCCCTGACTATCCGTTCCCCTATTTTCGTGGTAAGAACGGCGGTGTGTACAAGCGGGGTTGGGGCAAAGACGAGAAGGGTGAGGACAAGAAGGATGAGTTGATCTACGAGTACGACTTCTATGTCGTCAAGAGGTTGAATGATCCTGACACTGGAGAATCTTTATGGATGCGTCTGCACATGCCCAAGGACGGGATCCGTGAATTCTCTGCGCCACTATCGAGCATTTTATCTAAGGACAAACTGCGGGAAATTCTTGCCTACCAAGGCGTTACCGCATACAACAAAAGATTGGATTTACTTATGGGATACATCACCAAGTGGGTGCAAGAACTTCAGCACCTGTCAGAGGCAGAAAAGGCACGGCAACAATTTGGTTGGCATGAAAACGATACCAAGTTCATATTGGGTAACCGTGAGATCACAGCAGAAGGTGTGAACTACAGCCCGTCATCAAACGCCACTGCGGAGATTGCCGCCTACTACACCAAGAAGGGCACGGTTGCTGAGTGGAAGAAAGTTGCCAACATCTATGGAGCACCGGGGAATGAGGTACGTGCGTTCACTTTGTTCGCAGGGTTTGGTTCAGCGTTGTTCAAGTTCACAAAACTCAACGGCGCAATCATTCACCTGACAAACAACGGCTCCGGTGTAGGCAAGACAACCATCCAGTACATGGTCAATAGCATCTGGGGTAGGCCCGTTGAACCATTGATGAATCAAGATGACAAGTACTTGGCACGTATACACCGTATATCCGTGCTTGGCAATCTGCCGGGGACTATTGATGAACTGACCAACATGGTTGACGAGGAAGTCAGTGCAGTGGCTTACGCCATTACGCATGGGCGGGGCCGCAACCGCATGCAGTCGCAGACCAATGCTGAACGTAGCAACATGTTGCGCTGGTATCTAATCGCAATCACGTCAGGCAACAAGAGCCTGTACGATCAGTTGTACAACCTCAAAGACTTTCCAGAGGGCGAACTGATGCGGATACTGGAGTTCTCGGTATCCAAGAACGACAGCTTCAGCAAGGCTGAGTCAGATGCGATGTTCAACCCCATGTACGAGAACTACGGCATAGCCGGGGAAATCTTCATACGGTATGTGATTGCCAATCTGCCTGAAGTTCAGCGGCTACTAGAGAAGGTTCAGCGCAAGTTCGATAAGGCCGCAGGGTTCACACAGCGTGAGCGTTTCTGGTCAGCAACAGCAGCATGCGCCCTGACATCGGGCATCATTGCCAAGCAGCTTGGCTTGCACGACATCGACGTTTCCGCAATCTACAAGTGGGCAGTGGAGACCCTGAGCAGTATGCGCCTTGAAGTGCGCTCTGACGGCATGACACCTTTGAGCCGCATTGGCCAGTTTTTGAATGAGAAGAACAACAACATGTTGATCGTAAAAAGCACTTCTGATAAACGGTCAGGGCTGCTTGAAGTTCCGGTCAGAGAACCCCGTGGGGAGTTGATGACCCGCTACGAACCCGATACAAAGCTGTTGTACATCTCTGCGAAGGCGCTGCGTGAGTGGTGTAGTAACAACCAGATCTCTTATAAGATGTTGTGTGCTGATTTACAGAAGAATAACATCACCAAAGGTGTTGTTAAAAAGAGCATGTCCAAGGGGTCTGACATGAATACGCCATCTGTGTTTGCGCTAATGATTGACTGCGCTGTTGCTACTGACCTTGACCCGGAAGTAGAAACTATTAAACATGACGATAACAACTGATACTGTACAAGTTGCTGTAGAATGGCATAAGTTTGTAGTGGGTAGTTCCTTCTACATACCGTGCCTAGATCGTCAAGGTATTGCGGATCAAATTACCGCCTCTGCTGACGAGCGCGGTATGAAAGTTAAGTCCCGATTTGTTTTGGAAAGAGGCACACAGGGAGTGAGGTTTTGGCGAATCACTTAACACTGTGTTAGAGTTCACCCTAGCAACGGTGTTATTCTCTCCTTGAGTTGCTATCTCCTTGAACCCCGACTTCGGTCGGGGTCTTTTTTTAATCGCCGTATGCTTCTGCGGCGGCTTGCTTCAAGTAGGGAGCCAGCTTACGGTCAAGCTGCACACCGTGGTGCATCTCATTTGTAATACGCTCCCGCGCTTTCACTGACTGCGTGATCGTCTTCTCACTGATACCCAGTTCAGGATATTTAGCGCCAAGTTCAAACAACTTTTCACGCGCCTCCATCATGCCGTCGGCGTCACCCTCACGCATCGCCGCATAGTACTTCTTCAGCGCGTTCTTCTCTATAGCCTTGATGGCCTTACCCTTCTCGGTCATGTACGCATTCTCTTCGTACTGCTTCATCAAGTCAGCAGGAGCAAAGCCAAGCACTTGCATAGCAGCGTTGTATCCGTTCACATCCCCAACCGCATCACCGCGCAACGTGTTAGCGCCTTCGGCAAAGTAACGACCACCCTTAAAGATGTTGCGCAGACCCACAGGGAGCATAGCCTCAATACCACGCTCATACTGACCTTCAGCAATCAAGTCTTTTGCACGGAACAAACTGTCAGCAATCGAGTACGGCGCACCCAATGCGGTTTCAAGAATTTGGGACAAGGCACTTGCATCTGCCTTGCTACCCTTTTGCTCCCGCCACAACAAGTCAGTCCAGCCCACACGGTCTGCAACGCTCAGGTTAGTAAAGTAATTGACCGGGCCTTTGAACGCAAAGTCACCAAGGAACTCACGCATGACGGTATCAAAATCATCATCGTCATCGCCTTGGAACATGTTGTAAGCGGCCTCCGCAATCCAATACAAGGGTATACCCTTAACACCCGCAAAGAGCGCGGACATGCCGTAGATGCCAAGAAGCTGCCTACGAGCCGCTTTGATTGCTTCAAGCTGTTCACCCGTTGCGCCTTTGGTGGGGAGCGAACGGATCATGGTGTCAAACAACATGTAGTACATGCTGAACGCAAACCGCTTGAACACCATCAAAACTTTTCCTATGTCACTCTGACCGAGGCTGGGGCCGGATAACGTGCTACCTGCACCGTGCGCGTATTCCACAAGTGCGAGGGCTTTATCAATTGCTTTGGTCTGCTTCTCAGCTTCGCTCAGGTTGGAGTTCTTGAGTTTCCCCATCTCCAAGTCATAGGCAGCAACAGCAGTGATCTCACGGTTCATGCGCTCGGCATGGTGGAACATGAAAGAACTTACCAACGCAGTTTGGCGCATAAGTTTGTTTGCGCTGCCGTAGCCCGATGAGTTGTTGTTCTCTGAACTTAGTGCACTCCGTGCGGTAGACGTGGCCAGTAGACCACGGGCTTTCATGGCTTCAATGAGACCCGCATACTTTGTGGCTTTACTGTCCCCCCTGTTGATTAGATTCTCAATGGAGGTCATGGCCTTTTGATCACTGACTTCGCCTGTCAACTCGGTGACCTTTCGTGACAACCCACTGCTTGTGTAGAGTTTTAGGGCATTCTTCAAGGCCACATAGGACTCTTTGAACCCATACTCACCACCCAGTTGCGGGAAGACAACCAACGGAGTTTGCAAGGTGTTAACAGCCGCAGAGGATACGTTACCAGCGAGGTTGTAGTAGAACGCACCGGAACTTGCGAACTGCGACCAACCGGACAGGGTGGGTTTCATAGCGAACGCACGGCGACCTTCAAACTCTTTAATGAGTTCTGTCCCATAGGTATTGACATCACCCCGTGCGGTATTAGCCGTTGCAACCATCTCTGTCACAAGACGTTGTAGTTCAGGGCCGTACTGCATACGCCCCAACTGACGTGCGGTGTTACTGCTTACACGGTCAAACACAAAGGCGGCATTGTCAATGTAGCCACCGATACCAGTACGTTTTTGACGGCCCTTTAAGATGCTGGCTTCAGGCATGGCCTTAACAACAAGTTGTATCAAGTCGTCAATAGCATCTGTACCGGCACCGCTGTCTTTCATGATCTTCATGATTTCAGCCAGCATAGTGCCAGACGGTACGGTCTTGGTTGTCAGTTGATCCGCACGGGAGTAAGCGTCAAAGTTTGTAGCACCGCTGGCTTCTAGTTTCTTACGCGCAAAGTCACGTTCAGCCTCGGACTCAAAGGCTTCTTTCTTAGTGTCAGTACCCACGTCATACTGCAACCAGAACGGCCCTTCGCGGAACAGCGGCGCATAGTGGTCAACACGTACAGTACTCAGTTCAAACAGAATCTTCTGGTAAGCAGAGGCAGCCTGTGCTTTGTCACCCACCGTAGCATTGATGTTGCGCTCAAGCGAGATTAAAAACTCTGCATCAAGTTTTTTGTAGGTGGCAAACAGATCGCGGTATAACTTCTGGCCCGTTGGTGTAAGTTTGTTAAATCTTGCACTGAGTTGCCTCCACTCGGCTACCTTTGTGGGACTACCTACGTACTTGCTCACGTCTGCGTATGGGTTTACGTCCACACGAGTAGCGTCATGTACCAAGGTAGACCACGCCTGATACTCAGGAGCCTGTCGAAATGCGGTTAAACGGTCATGTAACGGGTGCATGGCTTCAAGCATCTTCTCTTGATAACCCGCCATCTCTTCAAGGGTGGAAGCAAAACGAGTTGCGGTATTGCCCAAATATTTGCTACCAGCTTCACCCAAGGCAGACAAGTTCAATGACCTGTACATCATGTACCGACCTGTACGCCCAACCTTTTCTGCGGCCTTCCAAAACCCAACAGCCTTCTCGCTGTTCATGATGGGTTGCTTGCGTATGGCCTCCCCCGCCTTTGCAAATATTTCTTGCACAACGTTGGGGTTGTGCAGGGACTGCGCGTACAAAGTTTCACCCGTGCGTGTCTCAGGTGGTGGGCTGATGATGTCGTTGAGCATGCGGTCAATCGCATCCAGCGCAGTCTTATATTTAGGGGGCAAGCGTAACAACTGACGCACGGCGTTAACCAAACGCTCCCAACCAGTAAGTTTCTCACCAGTAGGCTTGAACTCTTTCAGGCGGTTGCGAAACGCATCATTGCTCCACGCCTCGCCTGCAAACTCTTGTATATCTTGCGCACCATAAGTTCCTTCAGTGCCTTTCTTCATTTGATTGAAGAGGGTCATGACCTGACGGGTCACGGGGTGTGACGGGTTGTCCAAGGTGTGGGACATGGTTGCATGTGAAGACTCATGCAAGATCTCATACTCAGTAGCGCCATCACGCAGGTAGACGGTGTTGGTCTTTGGATCGAACATGGACTTCTCAGCGCCATATACGAGGTTCACATTGCCAACAAGTTTGGATAGGTTCTGTGCAAAAAGTTCTGCTGTCTTAGACGATCCACTGTCCGCCAGCCCTTGTAAAGCACCCGCCAAGTTGTTGTTGGCAAGCTGTTGGAGCACCGCCGGGTGAGCCTGTGTATGTAATGCGGCTAGGTCTGCATCGGCATTGAACCCACTAATATCGGTGTCAGCGTTATCGTCTAAATTGTCGTAGGGGTCTTGTTCAGCCAACTGCCGTGCAATACGTTGCATTTGAGCTTTACGTTTGCCCGCTAAAGTTTTTGTACCTTTAACGTCTGCAATTTCTTCTTCTGTGGGGGCGTACTCGCCCTCTGCTTTGGCGGCAGCGGATTCTTCTTCCACTTGCGTCTTTGTACCCTTGCGGATGTCTTGCTGCTTCTGCTGCTTTGCCCGTGCTGTGTTAGAACGTCTGGCTTCTTTTGTATACAGAGCAATCTTCTGATCTAAGAATGCAACCGCTTCTGGGGACAAGTTAGCACGTGACCATGCCTCGGCATTCTTAGCGTGAATACCACCCTGACCTTGGAAGAACGCAGCTTCGGCTTGATTGCCAAACAATGGCTCCGGGCCTTGCGGATTGTCCGCAAAGGATTTCATCTTAGAGTTGCGGTAGGCAACGGGTTGCAGCACCAAGTCGTTGGCAATCGAATCGAGCGCAAGTTCAGGGGCTACCTTGCCAAAGTAGGCTTTGGCATCTGTTGCTTGTGTGTCGAGCTTGACCCCGCGCCGACCAAGTTTCTCGTTGATTACGGGCAGTTCTGCGGACAGATCAGGGCGGTCTAAAACGCTTCGCGGGGCAGCGGGGGCTTCTTGTCTTTGCGTTTCTGCTTGCTGGGTTTGAGGGGGCGCAGTGCCAAGGTCTACTCCTGTTGGTTCAGTTAGTGCAGTGGGCTGTTGTTCTTCTCGTACAGTAGTGTCTCCAACATCCTGCTGAGTAGGAACATCTCCAACTCGTTCAGGTGTTGCATCGGTTGCGGTAGTTCCAGCGGCAACGGGTTCGCTAACCACGCTAGGGCTTCCTCCACTTGGGGCGGCGTCAGGTCTTGTAACATCAGGTGCTCCAAATGCAAAAGCACGGGTTTGCTCTTGCTGTTTTTGCTTGGTAGGGGAAAGCGTCTCAGCTTTCATCTCGGCACGATGTGCTTTGACTTCTTGGGGATCAAAGGTGCTGATCAGATCATCGTATGCGCCTTCATCAATCTTCCCCGCAAAACTTGGGTTCTCTAATGTCTGAATGAGATTGCGGCGACCATCAACGGTCTCAAGGTCTGTGCCCAACAACCCCATACCAACTTTAGACCGATCAGATATCTTGAGATTTTTCAGTGTGTCCACAGTGACAGGATCACCGGGCGTGTTCGTAGCTACAGGGCCAAACGCAAAGTCACGTGTAGCTTGCTGCTGCTCGGCACGGCGCTGTTCCAGTGCGGGTTTGAACATACCCCCAGTGTTGGGGGTAGGTGGCACTTTGGCAAACGCACTACCTTTAGCTTTCTTAGCATCTTCTACCGCTTGCTCTTCTAGCAACTTAGCGCGTTGCGCTTCCATCTTAGCAATCTCGGCTTGAACGCCAGCTTCCGGGGTGTACCCTTCCTTGGGCCGCATTTCTTCCATACGAGCTTGCAATGCTTGCAACTCAACTTGGCGCTGATTGAAGTCGGGCAGTCCTTCAAAAGTAGCCGCTAAACCAGCCTCACGTTGAGCGCGGTCATTTGCAATCTGAGCATCATACTCAGCAGACTTTTCTGGAGTGAGCGTACCCGCAGCGGCTTCTTGAGCGCGTAGTTGATTGATGTATGCTTCGGCTTCTTGGGCAGTAGCAAATTCTTTACGGGCAGTCAGACCTTGGCTTGTGCCAGTTGCAGTACCAAACACACCGCCACCGATTGCGCCTTTGACGAACGATTCTTTGTAGCGTTGAATGTTCTCGGGGGAGAGCATGCCCTTGGTGCTACCTGCAACTTGTTCTGCTGCGGCATTGATAGCCTCTTGCGCGGCTTCGGTCAGCCCTTCAGTCCCTGCGGATATTGCAGCTTCTTTGGCAATATACTTCCACACCTTCGGTGCAGCACCGGATTCTTTGGCCAACTTCTCAACGACCTTCAGCCTGCCGTAACCCCCAAGCTCACCTAGCAATTTGCCGGGGACAATAGCGTCCAAGACGGAAGAGATGCCCCCCGCAAGCGCGGCAATCCCCGGCTCCATCTTGCCAGTTTCTTTGTAGATGCTCTCAAACACTTCAGGTGCATTTTGTGCAAACGAGCCAAGGTACACACCACCATACATTGCGCGTTTACCAGCAACTTGACCAGCTTGTTTAGCAGCGGTCTCTGCCACTGCCATAGCAGTAGGACTCAAAACTTTAGGCACAGCCCTCATTGCAGCAGCAGCACCCAAGCGAGTACCCACGACTCCCAAACCCGCACCGGGGATTATTGAAGTCAAGGCTGTTGGGCCAAGTTCACCAATAGTTTCAGCGCCGTATTGCAGGGCTTCGTATGGGCTACCAATTTCAGTGTATGACTTGAACTGTGTGGGGTACTTGGCTTCTAACGCTTGGCGTGAGACATCAGCTTCCTCCATCTGACGTTTGGCGTAGTCATCAAAGCCAAGTTTAGACGCGCCCATGGCGGGGAGAATATCCCCCAAGGCGATACCTGTTTCTCCCATGCCACGCATGAAACCCTCTTTCAAGAGGGTGCCGATTCCTACATCTCGCTTGGGGATTTTAAAATCATACTTTTGCGCAAGAAGCCCCACCTGTTTGTTTAATTCCTCGGCAGAGATATTGTCGGCAAAACGAACCGAGCCAATCTTAGGTAGGGTAAGGATCATTACGGATTACTCCTCAGCCTTCATTAAATCCGCAAACGAAGGAACACTAACCCCGCCACCACCTTCAGCAGCAAGCAACGAAGGCATTGCGTTTGCGCTGTACTTTGTCCATTCTTGTTGCATATACCGTTGGGCTTCAATTGGGGGCATTTTTTTGGCTTTCTCTTGGGCAATGCGGTAATCAGAACTGGCTTGGAAAGCGGCATATGCCTTTTGTTCCACATTTGCCAAAGCCGCCGTTGCACGTTTATCCCCCGCCGCAATTTGACCTTTAATAATATTAAGTTTTTCTCGGCCTAATTGAAGCTGTGCGTTGGCAGACGCTGCATTTTGTCGAAGTTGATCTCTTTTAAGCCCCAAATCGGCCAACCCAAGTACGCCTTGATTATTTAAAGCCGCTTGATGGTAATTACCCTGTTGTTGGGTTTGATAGAGGTTTAACTTTGCGGTGTCGGTGTAATGGTTACCAGTTATTCCAAGCTGTGTGGCAGTTTGCAGGTCTCGACTTGCCTCTCTACCCGCCGTTTGAGCAGCTTGGTAATTGCCTTTCTTAGCAGCAACTTTTTGTTGCTCAAAGTTGTCACGTGCATCATCCAGCTTATCCTTAGCAGCGCGGTTTGCGGCCTCGCCTTGGATCAAAGCGGTAATACCTTCGCGGCCTTCTTTGTTCAGAGCACCTGCAAGGGTGCCTTCTCTACTGCCAGCAATACCAAACCCAAAACGCATCATGTTTAAGGCACGCCCAATTGCCGAATCTTTCTCTTGGGCAGCTTCACGTTTGTTGTACTTTTCTTCTCGGGCCGCATTACCGGGTTTGTCAAAATCTTCCAATTCTTTTTGACTAGCCTCAACAGCCCTATCAAACGCCGCTTTTGTTTTTGCAGGCATGTCTCCAATAAGTGCCTTGTAGTCTGTCAATCCGGGCACAGGGGCCATTGTCATACCGGCAAGTGTAGGCATCTGGAAATTACCCGCGCCGGGGATTGCACCACCGGGAGCAGCACTAGGGGCAGCGGCGGTAGCGGTGGCACCGGGGGTGTTGGGGATGGGGGCGTCTGTATAAGCAGAACGGCGAGTATCTGGGTATGCGGCAGGGGGAGGTGGGGGCGCAGTGGAATCTCCAGCAGCATATCTATTCAGCATGTCTGAGTATGGTGTATTACCGCCAGCCCCAATACGGGGGATGCCTACAGAATTTACATCAGAATCATAAATACCCAATGCCCGACCAATGCGCGGTACTCCTATAGCGTTGGCAGCAGCTTCACCTGTTTGTGCAAGATAGTTATATGGGCCAGCAAGAATATCCCCCGCCGCTGCTGGGAGCGTTAACAGTGCCGCACGATCACGCCGTGCTTGAGCTTCCCGTTCTTTGTTCCGTTTTGTTTGCTCGTCATCAGACACCAGTCCTTTGTTTTGATACCGCTCAACCTCCCCACCACCT